>Ga0183099_1001028_pt1 | contig 17181 bp, 13 predicted proteins | sample Biomet1_FD_127788 | JGI IMG/M metagenome (GOLD analysis project Ga0183099, IMG submission 127788) | Microbial communities from bioreactor (seeded with anoxic lake sediment) at LBNL, California, USA - Biofuel metagenome 1 | ecosystem: Engineered > Bioreactor > Anaerobic > Unclassified ... | reverse complement strand
AAGATAGAAATGCAACGATATCTTTAAGACAAATAATAAAGGAATTAGAAGGAACTCAGGAGAGCCTTTGGAGTCCAGTTATATTAAGGCATTAATTCAGTTTTTAAAGGCTGTTGAGGTTGATTTTGATGCTGTTTTGAAAGATAGAAATGCAACGATATCTTTAAGACAAATAATAAAGGAATTAGAAGGAACTCAGGAGAGCCTTTGGAGTCCAGTTATATTAAATGGAGATGGTTTTGGCTTTGTTGCGAACCATTCATTAACAATGGCTAATTACATTAGTAGAGCAAATGCAGCGGTTATTGAGTTGCGTAGCATATTAAGACAGCGTTGATTACTTTAAGTATTTACTGGAATTATTAGTATTTGTTTATTTATAAGCGTAATACTCATCCATAACAATGGATTGTTTATCAAAAATATTGATTTTTTATTTTCAAAAGTAAATATTGATATAATCTAATAATGTTTAATCTTATGCTCCATCTAAAATACCATGTGTGTTAGATGGAGTAATTATCAAAAAGCATTGTTAAAACACATTTAATATCATAATCGTGTACAATTACAATATTATTGAGTTAAAATATAAGTAATAATTAATAAGATGAATTATAAATTATCAATATAAAATAATGAGCTTGATAAATCATTTATTTTTAAATTAAGAATAATGCAGCTAAAGCAAGTACCATTGTGTAGTAGCGACATATTCTAATGACTCTTTAAATAATGGAATAAAAGTAACGTGACAGATAACAAAGCCTTGTATAATCTACAAAAAGAAGTAAGCGATTTTTTTGAAAAAAACCAAAGAATACTTAATTCAATTAAAAATATTGAAGATGAATTAAAAAAAAATCGTCATATTGGTTGTTTGGATGAAGAAATTCATAATGAGCTACTTCAAGACCTATATTTATTAAAAAGAGATAAAATAATAACAGCCATAAGACTCAAAGAGGCCAAGCTCAATCTAAAAACACAAAACAATAATATGCATAATGATTTAATTATTGAAAAATTAATAAATGGCATTGAGCCCTCTTTATTTTCTTCATTATGGAGTAGAGCCAACTCGTCTTGCAAAAGCAAATGCGAACAAATGAAGATTATTAATGAAAGAGAACTATTGATTGAAAACACGAAATTAATTACATTGGATTTAGTTAGGATTGAAATAAAGCTTAATAAATTTAATTATGAGTGTAGCGTGACAAATAAAAATACATTTAATCATATTGACTATGAATGGAGCAAAAGAGCATCTCTTGCAAAAAAAATAAAAGAAACAGAATTAAGTAAATTAGATGATGCAATCGTGTTTTTATCAGGAAAAATTAAAACATTTATGCAGTATTCCCCTTCCTCTGAATTTATAAAGTTATGCCGAAGAAGCTTAACAAAAGATTCTTTTGAAAAAATATGTTCCACAAGTAATGATAATGAAAGTATTAACATATGTGCATAAACAGAACTAGCTGAGTAATAAAGTATTAATTTAATTACTACCGAGTTATCTAAATGCAAAGGAAGTGTACTTAGCGTATTTCCGTTTTCGCATCAATACGTTTTAATAGCAAGCGATCGATTCATTATTGATTATGTCAACTACCGACTCATCAATGATAAGCGGCATCGGACAAGTTCAATGATGTGTGCTTTTGACTGTCTATGACAGTCGAAAGTCTTACCGCACCTCCCTCTTCGGTTAATACCATCACCAGGGCGGCAAGCTCAGTTCCTGAGTCGCGTTGTTTCATACGAAGCGTTTTCTTACTGACTTTAGTTTTCTTGCCTGATAGCTCATACGCCACACACCCTTTCTTGAGAATTTGAGTGGCATTATGATCGGCATTATCAGTGTGTCCACAGCATAAACAGACAAATTGCGACTGAGTCAGTCGATCTCCGAATGAGTGTAACCGCACGGGTCGTACTACAGGGAACCTCCTGCTGGAACGACTTTAACAACCACCTTTTTAAGTGTAATGGATTTGCACCGGAAAATATTACCATTACCACCAGGCACTGGCCAAGTTCGCCTTGTTCGGTTTAGATTTAGAGTATTGATTCCAGCACTGTGTATTTCGAGCAAGGTAATAACCTACACAAAGCGGCGATACTTAATCTTTCAGCGTTAGTAAGAACCACCGCACTGTTCATTCCTAGTGTATTAATAACACCATGTCGGAAGACAACCATTGTGTTTTTCTCGCGTTCTCAGTGAGAACATCCCGATCTTGCAATACAGTTTAAGCAGCATCTTCAGAACTCGCTTTCTGTGCGGTGCATTCACGGGGTATTAACAACACTGTGCTACAGGATAATCATGTGTTTTTCTCGCGTTCTCAGAGAGAACGTCCCGATCTTGCAATACAGTTTAAGCAGCATCTTCAGAACACGGCTTTCTGCGCTATGCATTCACGGGATATTAACAACACTGTGCCAGAAGATAACCATCGTGTTTTTCTCGCGTTCTCTGTGAGAACATTCAGATCTAGCAATACAGTCTAAACAGTAATTTAGACGCATTGTTTTCAGCACCGTATATTTTGAGCAACGTCATGACTTACACAAGAGGATAACCATCATGTTTTTTTCGCGTTATCAGTGAGAACGTCCCGATCTTGCAATACAGTTTAAGCGGCATGTTCAGAACACGGCTTTCTGCGCGGTGCATTAACGGGGTATTAACAACACTGTGCCGGAGGATAATCATGTGTTTTTCTCGCGTTCTCAGTGAGAACGTCCCGTTCTTGCAATACAGTTTAAGCAGCATCTTCAGAACACGGCTTTCTGTGCGGTGCATTACCGGGGGTATTAACAACACTGTGCCGGAGGATAATTATGTGTTTTTCTCGCGTTCTCAGTGAGAACATTCAGATCTAATAATACAGTCTAAACAGTAATTTAGACGCATTGATTTCAGCACCATGTATTTCGAGAAGGGTAATGGCCTGTACAGGGTAACGATCGTTCTGCCTTTCTCTCGGTCTCAGTAAAAATATCTTAATGATCAATATTTAGTCTAAATAAATATCTTCTGGCACAAGCAATACCTATTCGCATATCGATTTTAGCCAAACGAATTACAAGGCAGAAACAAGAAGAAAAAGAAGGACGGCGACCCGCTGTGTTTTTCTTAGGTTCTCCGTGAGAATGTCATTGATTTAAAATGCGTAAATTGCAATTATTTTTCACTAAGTCAATCAATATTTCTCAGAAACAAGCTTTATCATGTTGAAATAAATGTGTTTTTAATCAATCCAAAACTCAAAAAATCTAATTATCGTCCCGGGATAGTTGATTCCCGGGTGATATCTTTAAAATTACCCTATATTGTCTCCAAGTTTTTTTTCATCAATTCGAGAAACAAGTCTAAATCCATATTTTTTTGTAGCGACAATGAAATTTTTCTTCCATTAACTTTTACCTTTGTTTCTCCAAAATAAAGAAATTTATTTTTTTCGTTCACGGGAATGTTTTTTATTTTTGCATATGCAGCATAAATTACTTTGTAAGCAGATGCGTCTGATTTTTGAGGCTTTATCTTCTTACATTCATCCAGGAAAATCACCTTTTCATCGGCACTTAAGTTGGAAAGAATTTTTGTAATATTAATAACAAAATCTCTTCCGATATGTGCTTTTGACAAAAAAATTGATGACACATCACTGGGTATTTTAAATGAGCTTAACCCATAAGAAATCAATGACTTGGAAATACCTAGCTCAGATGATAATTGATGAATAGATTGATTTTCCATACTGTTAAGAAAAGTGCTGTAAAAATGCCCTTTTTCATAAAGAGATAAACCCTTTTTTAAATTTGAAACATACGCAAGATAGGCAATATCAACCTTTGTTAATTCATCTTGGGTGAATTTTATTGGGTAGTCACATCCAGTCTCAATGGCAACCCATCTTCTTCTTGAGCCATCGATTACGTAATAAATAGAATCTTCTTTTTGAACGGCATATGCTTCTAAAGAGATGCCATTTCTTTGAATGTTTTCATATATATCACTCACTGACTCTAGATCAAGAAGTTCTTGTATGCGTGGGTTTAGTTCATGGACAGCGGTTAATGAACTTACTTCCGAAGCAAGGATTAATCTAGATTGAAATCTAACTCGTTTTCCACCAGGAAAATCAACATACGTTACTCCTTTTTCTTTCTCTACAGATTGAAACTTTTGTTGTTCTTTGCTTAGGGTCAGAGAATAAACTTTATCATCAATTGCTCCCGTATCTTGTTCCGCCAAACGAGTTCTATTGGAAGAAAGATTATTTATCATTCCTTCTTTTATATCACCCTCTGTCATAGATGGACGTTTTTGAATTTTTGTCATAAGTTAGATGCTCCATTTGTATCCAAAATCATCCTATTAAAAATTTCGACAACGAGTCTATCCATATGGGTCTTTGCATTCATTAGTGATTTTTTATCACCAGGATATGTTTGAGGAGGAATATTATAGATTGTTTCTTGCTGATTAAAAGTAGTAATAAATGCACGAAGATAGGGGATATAAGAATTCATAACCATTCCTGGCCACATGGTTGAAGCACTAGAAAGATTGCTTTTATGGATAACATTTGTGTCATCATATTTTGAAGGCAGAAAACGAATTTTATTGAAGTTTAAATTCTTTACATCACTAGCAATAGCAAGATCAACTATTCTTGTTATGAATTTTAAAGTAGAATCAAGCTCCAGTGGATCTAATCCAAAAGGAATCATAATCCCGTCAGTACAATGTAGTACATTAAGAATGGTTGCGTCAATATGTGGTCCGCAATCAACCAAAATGCAGTCGTAGTCTTCTCTTAGCGGCTCTATAACAAACTTATTAAATAATTGATTTATAGGTATATTATTATCTTCACCTAATGATTTTGCTGCGATTGAAAAAAACGCATCAAAGCCGCTAGCAGGTAACAAATCAAGCCCTGGATTTACTGTTTTTTGTATCCAGCTCTTTAATGTTTTAACATCTACTTTGTCAAACATTGCTTTGACAGCACTATTCCCAGTTGGATTTAATGAGTCAGGAAATCCAAAGGAAATGCTTGCAGAACCTTGAGGATCTAAATCAATAACTAGCACCTTTAATCGATGCTGAATCATGGATTTTGAATGAATTAAACCAGCAGCTACCGACACGAGTGCAGTTGTTTTTCCAACACCGCCCTTTAAGTTTAGTTCAGCAATAACAATTGCTTTATTGTTGTTTTTTGGTTTTCTAAATGACTCATGAAAACTAGGTAAACCTATTTCATTATAAATTTGACGAATCAGTCCTACATCAAGCAGGTAATTTCGTGGCGAAGTCGCTTCTGTTGGATGAAACACAACACCTTTTGACATCAAAGATTGAATTGCAAACTCTACTTTGCTTGCATTTAAGTTAGGCAGTGATTTAACATCTTTCATTTTGTAAGTAATAAAGGGCTTGTTCTCTCTTGCCCCTGTTGTCTTATCTGATAATGCGTATTGATTTAACCAATCAATACCTGCAAACGAAGCATCCCTAAGTCTTTCCAGCGACATCATTAATTTTGAACGAGTTAATGCATCCATTTTACATACCTCTAAGCTAACAAAAACCTATAGATATTATTAGTTCAAAATTAGCAAAAGCAACATAAAAAAAATAAAAATATGATGATAGAGACAGTATTGTTCAATATATAATCAAATTAACAGGGACTTTTAGAAAAAAAGAAGGGAAGAGATACCTGCTGGCCTCCTGACCAGCAAGTTAAACTAGCCGTTATTTTCGATTGATTTTCCGTGTTTTCTCCCGAAAATAGCATCGATAATTTTTTTGATTAGCTTAGTTAGCGCCTCCGCAGGGCCTTTAATTTCTTCCATTTCTGGATTGCCATCATTTTTGCTAACTTCTTTTGTAACATCAATACTAGATGTCATTTCGTTTAGTAAGTTTTTGCGATCTTCTGGGCTAGCAGATCTGTTTTTAACAAGATCGCTTGCTTCTTCTAACCTATTACCATAATCTCTCATCATAGTAATAGTGTCTGATTTCATTTTTAATTTTTCTTCATCTGTAGCTGGGAGGCCCGCCTTATTTATTCCTGATGCAATATTATTAATATTTTCAATTAACTTAGTTCTATTTTGTTCCAACATTATTGTCTTACTGTTAATCAGATAATTAATAGTATCTCGCTTAGTTGAATTTCTCTTTTCAAAAAAACTTGATGCGAGATATCCAATTGCGCCCATTATGCCAGGTCCAGATGGTCTTCCTCTTTGAGCTTGCTGCATTGCTTGTTGTTGCATCGCCTGCTGTTCAGCCATTCTTCTTTGTTTTTCATTATCAGTTAAGCTGTTTTTTGCTTCAGTGCCGTTAAAGGTTCTTGATTTTAACCATTCCGATTCCATTTCTGCATTTTTAATATCTTTATCTGTATTTATAGGATTATTATTTAAATTAGCTTCATTATTACTAGACTCATTTGTATTTTTACTTATGCTTTCATTGGTTTTGGCGTTTATATCTTGACCATCATTAGCATTATCTTCTTTGTTATTATTATTTTTATCTGCTATATTTTTATTGATTTCATCTTCACTAAATACATGTTCTGGAACAAACATGTCATTCAATGCTCGGTCCCATGCTGTATTTATTTCATCCTCTGTTGACGAAGGGTTATTCAATACATTTTGCAATTCATCATGAGGATCGGTGGTTACTGATGTATCAGATGGGGTTGGGGTAGACTCATCTGAGATTTTTTCGTTATTGTCATTATTTAATGAATCTGGCTTAGGTAATGGTTCTTTTGTATTTAAATCATCATTATTAATCTCTTCTCCTGCAATTAGTTTCCTCATTGCCTCTTCATCAAACCCGGTCATATCAAAATCACTTTCAAGCTCCGGAATTCCAGATATACCAATATCATTAAAGTAAGATCTTAAATCATTATAAGTATTAAATTTTGATTGATGATGTCTTTCTCTAAGAGAATTCATGACATCACTCTCTCTCGGTATATGTTGAGATAAATGTGTCATGACATCTTCAGTTGAAATATTTAACTCACCAGTTCCATGTTTGTAGTTTGAAACAAAATCAATAACTGATTGAGCATGTTCTTGAGGTATATTTAACTGATTATTATTCATGTAAGTGCCTTTTTTATTTATTATATAATTATTTTACTATAATTTAAGTCTATTTGCTAACAAAGTTGCAAGAATTAATTCCTGCTTAATTGAATCTTTATATGATAATAATTCAAAATGTATATGCATTGCCTTCATTGCTGCAATATTCCTAATAACTAATTCAGGAACAACAATGCTGCTTTGAGAAATTCTGCTGGCGACTGATTGACTACTTCCTCCGTTAGAAACCATATCTGGAGCTGTTATTGTTCCATTATTTGTGTTATTGACTAGCTCAAAGTCACTAAATGAAAACTGAGAATCAGCTAGATTTTGCAGTAAAAACATTTCTGATGGAGATTGATCATCTTCGGATATCCTTTTACTTAAAATACTCAGAAAAACTTCAGAAGGCAGGTTGTTTTTTGCCCTAATTCTAGCTTCTTCTAATCTATTGCCATCATTAATTTGATTTATGCTTTCTTGTTGCTCATTAGGAGAATAGGGCGGTGATAATAACAACACATAATCTTCCATTGCTTGCTTTTGTTTTGCATTAAGAACCAGGCTATCTGGATTGCTACTTAATAAATAATATGGAATAATTGACGAAGGAGATTCATCAGAAACAAGATCTATTGTTATATCATCATTAGAGGCTTCTCTATCAAATAGGCTAGGGCTTGACTCTTTTAATCTTTCAACAATTTCTTTTTTCTGTTGCTCTAATGAGTTAGGTTCTTGTCCCTGAGCTTTTGCTATTCTTGCTGATTTACCTGAACTAATAGAGTTTCTTTTATTTATTAAATTTGCTTTATAGCTATTTGTTTCACAAGATATATCAGAAATTTCTTTTTGAAATGATATCGTTGAGCAAGCATTTATCGCAGGGGTTTGAGCTCTTAATTGCTCCAATTGACTAACAGTTGCTGCTTGTGTTTGTTTTTTTTGTATTTTAGCAGATGCTTGGTTGTTTTTTGCGTCAATAGATAATCCAGAGATCTTTGCTAGATCATCTAATTTATTTTTAAATAAAATAACATATTCATTTTGATTAACTGCGTCCTGAGCATTTTTAACCATTTTTGCGCCCAAATTAACATAGTCAGTTTTAGGCATTATTGCAGAAGCCGAAAATGAAAACATTATTGACAACATTGTTGCCGTTTTTAAAACGAATATTTTTTTATTTTTCATCTGTTTTTGTAAGAAACTTTATTTATTAAAATAAAGAGGGATAGCTCAACTTGCAAAACAAGCTCTTTTTCTTACTTCCTTATAGTTCATGCTATCTTTATCACAATTTATACTGGATAATTAAATAAAAACATTATTAATTACAATGCTTCATGGCTTCACCCAGTATTCCCCATGTAAAATCTATTTGCTTTTTAATTTGCATACGGCGTCAGATAGACCCCACAATGTTGCTAATTGTTTTTTTGCTGATTGTTCTATTTTTTTATAATCGAGTAAAACTGATTTATAAATAGAATTATCTAATAAAAGCAAATCATCCAACTCACTTTGATAAAGACTAAAGGACATTGGTTTTGCACCTTCCTTTTCTTGCCATTCTTCTATTTCATATTGAGTCATTTTTTCTAATTTTGTTTGAATTAACGCTATGGTTTTATTGCTTGCATTATTCCATGCTTTTATTGCTGTATTTTCAAGTTTTTTCAAATAAAATCCTTGTATAATCTCTTTCTGAAATTCTTCAAAACCAAAACATGTCAATAATTTTACTCTTGAAATTAAGTCATCTCCAATATTTTTTTTAAGCCAAGAGATATTCAATATATCATGATTTCCATAACCCATGTCTTGTTCAATTATTAAGTCATTCAAATCAAATAAGCTATTCCATATCATCTCACTATCAAAAAAAACCTTGCTTCCAATAAGCTTATCGCAAAATGATTCCATCCATATTTCTACTACTAGTTTTGCACAATGTGGAAGCACTTGTTGAAAAAGCGTTTCTCTGTCTTTAAACTGGGATGATTTATCCCAATTAAAAGCAAGATCTTTTCCTAGCAGAACACTGATTTGATGGTGCCATCTCAATACAGATAACTGTTCCTCCTCAGATGCACCGAGGCTCAAGAGTGTTTTTTGCAGTGAAATAGCGGATGAAAATAATGCCATTTTTACATTTACCAGTATATCGGTGCTTACAATACCATCATCAATAAATTCACCAAGTTCTTTTTTATCTTCTGTTACTTTTGTTAATAATTTTGCTATGGTCTCTATGTATACTTCACTTTCATTTTTATCAACCACGCAAGAAAGCATCATTCCACTAATGATTCTTGCTAGTTTTGACAGAATAACAACATCTGCCAAATCATCTTCCGACAGCGACCAAACACTTGAAAGAGTGCTTATTAGTTTTTTTTGCTTATGGAATAATTTTGCTATTTCAAATTGAAATTCATCTACTGAGTCGCTTTTTTCTTTTGCCAATTCTACAAGAGGTGATACCTCTTGTAGAGATTGAAGAAATAAGCCCACTTTTTGCCTTCTCCTGTTTTGACTATTTACTCGCAAAGATCCTACTTTGTGATTTTGACCATTTTGGTTGTTTTGATTTTTATTGCCATTGGATGTATTTTTTTGTTTTTCAGAAGTTGTTTTTTTTAGTGAATTATTTTCGGTATCAAAATTAGCATCAGGCCAATCACTGGAGTTTTGTTCATCACTCATTGTTTTACTCCCATTGCATGTTCATTATCAAAATTAATTGAATTTAGCTTATCTATAATTAATTCTTTATTCATTTTAAATGTCAATTTACTTAAGAAATGAGCATAAACATCATTTTCATTTAGTAGTGGCAGTAGATCTCCTGATTCCAATGGATTGCCCTTATTATAAATACCCCTAATTGGCTTAATATTAACTTCAGTTCCTGAAATATCAAGTGTTCCAAAAAAAGCATGCTTGCAAAGCATGAATCGCATACTAAAAGGTATTTTATTATCCTCTGCAAGTGAGTAACTCAAATAAGAATCCAAGTTTTTTTTATCGGGAACTATTTCGCTCATATTAATAGGTCGAACTCCCTCTACGCAATCTTTATCGGCTTGATATACTACATTCCAAATTCGACAACCGAAAAGAGCAATACAAATTTCATCACTTTTAAGCATCCATGTTGCCAACCAACCCTCTGGGTCGATTAAATATGGAAGTACAATGTCTTTTCCCCATCCTTGAATGGTGAATTTATCCATTTTATTCATACTTATTATTGCTTTAAACATATCCATGGCATCTTGTGTTCTGGTTCCATCATGTAATCGGTTACTTAATGGGTTATGCATTGTTAACTCCTAATTATTCTATCATCATTCAGATGTGTATGATGTATGTTAAGATAATTTAACAAAAAAAAATAAAAATTTCAATCGAATTAAAATTAGTTATTTTTTAAAAGCATGCTAAATCTCAATATTCACATCAATAATAAAATAAAGTTTTTATATAAGCTTGATTTCTGAACCAAAATTAAAATATAGTGAAATGTCATTAAGTGCTTGAAATTGGTTAATTATTAATTTAGTATTCAAGTGTGTTCATTTATTATTCGTATTTATAAAGAAGTTCAGGTCTTTGTTGATTAAATGCAAGTAAATGAATAACTGTTTGATTAAAAAAAATAAGCAGGGTAATGTTTTTTTGTGAAAATGCAGCCGTTGCTTATTGAGGTTTTGTAATTAATGAGCTTAATAAAACAAGAAAAAATATTTCCTTGATGTTTGTTTTTATTTAATATATTTAGGTTAATCAACCCCGGCATTAATGTCTGGGCTTGCAAAAACCTGATTGACCAGGCTATGTAAGGTTTCGACATTACTCCGTATAACATAAGTTCAAGACCTACATGGGAATGTTTCCTAAACCACTGGTTCTAAAATTCAATGTTCATGCTGCATTGCGGGTACAGTAAAAAGATTCTAAGAAGTGTGCTGGTGTTATACATTGTCAAAGGAATACTATCGAAAGACAGTGTTGCTAGGCTTTTACGAGCAGAGTCGAAAGACTCATTGGAGTGGAAAGCTCTATTTAAATTCACCAATGATAGCCTTGAATAATAGAAGAGAGGCGATTGCGTTGCAATCGGTGCTATCCCTCCCTGACCTAAAGGACAGATTATCTCGCGCAAAACTAATGAAACAGGAGGCTTGCACAAATTAAATGGAAATAGATATAAATAAATACAGCAATAATAAAGAATTGCTAATGTTAATGGAATTGGCTCATGAGATCTCAAATTACCAAGATGGATTTAAAGGAAAAATAAATCACACATTTATTTTAGGTCCTGCTGGCTCTAGTTGTTTTGGATTCGAGGTGCGCGATGATAATGTCCTGCTTGGTGTGCCAGAAGAGCTTTTTGAGTTATTTATGGGGGTTCGTTGGTATGTTGCTAACATAATTAAAGATAAGCCTGGTTTATACTTGGTTTTCGAGATGGGGATTCATCCAAAAAACCATCCCGTCGCATTAAGGATCTATACTCGAACAAAGAGAGTAAATGCTATTTTAAACTTTAATAAAATTATTTTTGTTAAGATGACTAATAATGGTTTTTCTTATCATCTTACACCAAAAACATCATTTGAAATTCCTCTTAAGGTTGTAGAAGGTCTCGATTGGGAAAAAATTTCATTAAATAACTAAAAAATATTCTTGCATGAAAATAAAAACTAATGCACAATAAGCTAAATTCTATATAATTTAATATAAAATATTACAAGTAATAAAATAAAAATCAATTAATAAAAATAACAATAGAGGTAAAATATGTTTAACCTTATAATTTCAATTGTTGCAATAGCACTAATAGTGGTGTTAGCAATGGCTAGTTTGTGGCACGGCGGTACTGCATTTAATGACAACAAGGTTGTCGCAGATGCAGCTAGATACAGAAATGAAGCAGTTCAGATTGCATCTGCCATTACTTTATTTAAAGGAGATGGAAATGAAATCACTGATGCATTCAAGCTGCAAGATCTTGTCGACAAAGGGTATTTAAAGACACTGCCAATTGGATGGCAACCTGGCTCTAATAAAATAATGTACCCATTGGATAGCGGAGATACCGCTGCTGAACACATCTGTATAACAGCGATACAGCAATCTGGATACGCATTCGACCCAACAGATACACAGGTTGATGCATACTCAAGTGATCCCACTATTGGCATTCCTCACTGTGATAAAACGGGCTTAGACCCAATGGTTCCATGCTGTGTTAACAAGAGCACGAGCTAGCAAGTAAGACGAAAAGATTTCTTAACCAAGAAATCTTTTCATTAGAAGTTACTTAGTTCTTTTTCTGTTAATTATTTATGTTATAATTAAATAAATTGAATAAAGTGGTGTCTTAAATGAGCTCAAGAGAACCAAATGCACCCATCGTTTTAATTGATGGTGTTTCATATTTAAAATCGTTACTAAAAACATATAGTAAAAAAGAACACATTGATAATTCCGTGATTATTCATGATTTTACAGATATAGTTAGAACGTCAATAAAACAATACAATCCATCATATGCAGTAGTTTTATTACCGTCTAATGATGTTAATTTTACACTAGATGCCAAGTGCATTATTGAAATAAAATCAATAGTTAATGCACTTGGCATTCCCGTGTCTGACACAACAATCAATTCTGTAAATAATATCATATGTTCTTTAGTTAATTCAGAGCTTACTATTGGTAAAAATATTATTTTGTCAACAACCAGCAATATATTGCTTCAATTAATAAATGAAAATATATCCATTGAAAATAATCTGGATAAATTATTTATAAGCAACAAAACAGCCAAAGAAAAACTTGGTGTTCAATCATCACAAATACCTGATTTGCTTGCGCTTGTTGGCGATAAAGACTCAGAAATAACAAGCATTCCAAAAGTAGGATTTAAGCATGCAATAAAATGGTTAAATGAATATACAACACTGGATAATATTATTAAAAACATAAGTCACATTAATGGACCATCTGCTGAAGAATTAAAAATTAGAGTAGAGACAGTTATTTTAAACAAAAAGAAAGCCACAATTGAGTTAAGTAAATCAAACATCGATGAGATAGAACTAGACAGGAAAAGAATTAATACGGATGTATTATATCCACTCTATATTAAAAATAAATTCTATAAGTGGTTGCCTGATGAGATAAAAGGAAATTTTGTTTTTAATGAAAATAAAGAAAAAAACAAAACTTCTTTGCTTGCAATAAAAACATCAGATGAATTAAATGACCTTATTGAAACACTAAAAAACAAAAAAAGTTTTTCTTTTTTCATAGAGAAAAGTGCTAGCGGAAATCATATAGGCATTGGTATTTCATATAGAGAAGGAGAGGGATTTTATATTCCATTTATTTCGCATTCAGACTTAATTGCTCCTTTTGATGTTGCTTTTATTATGAATAGATTTAAGCCATTGCTAGAGAGCACCGATGTAAAAAAAGTATCTTTTGATAGCAAAGAACTTTTTGGCTCCCTAGGTTATTATGACATTGAATTAAATGCACTGGTTTCTGATGCAGGAACTCTAGCTTATACCTTAAATACAGCAAATGGTAAAAAAAATCTCGAACAACTAGTGTTTTCTGAATTAAATCAGGAAATGATAGGAAGAAAATACTTTACCGATTCGCAATCAAGAAGATCTTCGATCGGGGATACAAATATAGATGCTTTTGGATCTTATGTTGCTGAAAAAGCAGATATGATTTTTCGTTTAAATCGTCATTTATACCTATTGGCAACTAAGGACATTGATGCAAGAAGAATTTATGAAAAGTTTGAACTTCCATTAATAAGTGTATTGAGTGAAATGGAAAAAAATGGTGTTTCTATTAATGCAGAACAATTAATTAAAATAAGCAAAGATTTTCAACTAAGAATGAATGATATAACTGATGAACTATATAGCATGTCAGACTTTAGATTTAATATAGACTCTCCACCACAGGTCGGTGTTTTTCTATTTGATGTCTTGAAATTACCAGTGCAAAAAAAGACAGATGGAGGTTCATTAAGTACATCTGAAGATGCATTGATCGAATTGGCAAAATATCATAAAGCACCAACACTTATTTCAGAATACAGAAGTTTGTCAAAATTAAAATCGACTTTTGCTGATGGGCTTATTGATAGAATAAATAAAAAGACAGGAAAATTGCATTCAACATTCAATCAAACAATAACTACCACTGGTCGACTTTCATCTAGCGATCCAAATTTGCAGAATATACCAATAAAAACAGAGGATGGAAGAAAAATAAGGCGGTCATTTATTCCTTCTTCAGGTAACTACATCGTTGCAGCAGATTATTCACAAATTGAGCTTAGAGTTCTTGCTCACTTATCTGGCGATGAAAGGCTCCAGATGGCATTCAATAGTGGAGAAGACATTCACAGAGCAACAGCTGCTGAAGTATTTGGAGTACACCAAAATGATGTTACAAAGGAACAAAGAAGAAGCGCTAAAGCAATTAATTTTGGACTAATATATGGAATGTCTGCTTCAGGATTGTCTAGTGAATTAGATATTTCTTGGAAGAAGGCACAGGAATATATTGATTTATATTTTTCTCGATACCCTGGTGTCTTGAAATATATGAATGAACTAAAAAGAAATGCACATATTAACGGATTCGTAACCACTATCTCCGGCAGGAAAATTTATATTAAAGATATAAATTCAGAAAATTTAAGGGCTATGAAATCAGCCGAGCGAGCAGCTACTAATGCTCCTATGCAAGGAAGTGCAGCAGAAATAATTAAAAAAGACAATGATAGATAAAAAAACTGGCTAAAAGAAGAGCATTTAAAGAGTAAAATGCTGATACAAGTTCATGATGAATTGGTTTTTGATGTTGAGCCTAATGAGGCAAAAAAAATAATCGACGGTGTAAAGACAATAATGAGTAACGCCATTGCTCTCTCTATTCCACTACTTGTTGAAGTTGATATAGGTAAAAACTGGGAGCAGAGCCACAGTCTTGATGATGCAGTAAAGGAAGATATTAATATTTCAATACAACAATAAATTAATTATAAATAAAGTAAACGGTAATAAATATTCAATATTATACTTGACATATTTATTATTTTATTTATAATTATTGTAACAAATAACAAAAGGAATGTATTAATGTCAACTAATGAACTGGAAACACCTCATTGCTCTTTTTGTGGCAAAAGTAATAATGAAGTAAAGAAACTTATTGCAGGACCAAGCGTTTGTATTTGTAATGAATGTATCGAGCTATGCAATACAATTGTTCGCGAAGACGGAAAATTAGAGGACGGAGATGTAGGTCAGTCAGGTGATACATCGATTTTAACTCCTCTTGAAATTTTTGAGCGATTAAATGAATATGTGGTTGGGCAAAATGATGCTAAGCGAATACTATCTGTCTCGGTTTACAATCATTATAAGCGATTAAGAAATATGGATCGAGGTGGGGATGTTGAGATAGGAAAAAGCAATGTTTTGTTATTGGGGCCTACTGGTAGTGGAAAAACATTACTAGCAGAAACATTGGCGAAAATTATGGATGTGCCTTTTGCGATGGCTGATGCAACGACACTTACTGAGGCTGGATATGTTGGTGAAGATGTTGAAAATGTAATTAGAAAGTTATTGCAAAATTGCGATAATGACGTGGAAAAAGCCCAGCGCGGCATTATTTATATCGATGAGATTGATAAGATTGCAAGAAAATCAGAAAGTGCGTCAATAACAAGGGATGTGTCAGGAGAAGGTGTTCAACAGGCCCTTTTGAAACTCATTGAGGGAACAGTAGCAAACGTCTCATCAACAGGGAAAAGAAAAAACCCAACAGATTCTTTTGTGGCAATTGATACGAAAAATATTTTATTTATTTGTGGTGGTGCTTTTGCTGGAATTGAGAAAGTGGTAAATCAGCGTTCATCAAAAGCGGGCATGGGGTTTGGTGCAGAAGTAAAAGATGTAAAAAAAGAAAAAGATTTAACAAGAGCAATGATGGATGTGCAGCCAAGTGATTTGATTAAATATGGCTTAATACCAGAGTTTACTGGTCGACTACCGGTTATTGCTTCACTAGAAGAAATGACAGTTGATGGATTGGTTCACATACTTAAAGAACCAAAAAACTCATTAATTAAGCAATATAAAGCTTTGTTTGAAATGGAAGGGATTGATATTGATTTCAGCGAAGATGCGCTTGTTTCAATTGCAGAGAGGGCAATCGAGAGAAAAACAGGGGCACGTGGTTTGAGATCAATTATGGAATCAATCCTAATGAAGCCAATGTTTGAGGTTCCATCCATGTCCGATGTGGTAGGCATCACAATAGATCGAAAAGTAGTGATAGAGGGATGCGCTCCAGAATATAAACACAAAGATATTGCGGCTTAAAAGACGATTTTATAAAAGCAACCTTGGTGGCACAAGGTTGCTTTTTACATAATTAAAATTAATAAATTACTATAATAAAAGGTAAAAGATGTACTTTATAGGAATAGACCCTGGCTCTAGTGGAGCTGTTTCGATTTTGAAATCCGATGGTAGTATTGAATGTGTTTTTGATATGCCAATGCGCTTTTTAATAAAAAGAAAAAAAAGAGAAAGAAAATCCAAATATCTTGCTGATGGAAAAACGCTAAGAAAAAAAGTCAGTCCTATTAAACAAGATAACCGAAAAGTTCTTGATGCAAAACTGTTATTCAGAAATCTATTGCCATATAAAGATAATGTTAGTGTATGTGTTCTTGAATTTGTCAGTAGTCATTCCAGGCAGGGGGTTAAATCAATGTTTTCATTTGGAGAGGTAGTTGGTGCAACCAAAGGCGTATTGGAATCTCTTGGTATTAACTATCGAATGGTAACGCCAATAACATGGCAAAAGTCTTTTGATTTAACAGGAAAAAATAAAACAAAGGATGAGCATAAGCAAGATATCATGATTTTAAGCCAATCATTTTATCCCAATATTGAATATCACGGCTCTAAA
>Ga0183099_1001027_pt1 | contig 17210 bp, 17 predicted proteins | sample Biomet1_FD_127788 | JGI IMG/M metagenome (GOLD analysis project Ga0183099, IMG submission 127788) | Microbial communities from bioreactor (seeded with anoxic lake sediment) at LBNL, California, USA - Biofuel metagenome 1 | ecosystem: Engineered > Bioreactor > Anaerobic > Unclassified ... | reverse complement strand
ATGAGCTGCTGGGCATCATCCACATCGCCTACGACCGCCGCAAGACGGCCAAGGGACTGTAGGCCGGGGCATGCGCATCATCCGCGTCCGCCACAACAACCGCTCGTTCTACGCCGCCATCACCAGCCCGGAGACGGTGCGCTGTTTGAACCTTGAGGAGAACCTGCCGGACGACATCCCCCTGGCCGAGGTGGAACTTTTGCCTCTGGTGCGCCCCAGCAAGGTCGTCTGCGTGGGCCTCAACTACCACGACCACGCCCGCGAACTGGGCCTGAAGACGCCGGATGAGCCCATCCTTTTTCTCAAACCGCCTTCCTCGGTCATCGGCCCCGGCGACGCCATCGTCCTGCCCAGTTGCTCGCAGCGCGTGGACTATGAGGCAGAGCTGGCCCTGATCATGGGTAAGGCCGCCCATTTTGTGAGCGAGACCGAGGCCATGCGCCATGTGTTCGGCTTTTCCTGCGCCAACGACGTCACCGCGCGCGATTTGCAGAAGAAGGACGGCCAGTGGACGCGGGCCAAGAGCTTCGACACCTTCTGCCCCGTGGGCCCGTGGATAGAGACCCAGGTTGACGATCTGCGCGGGCTGGGGCTGCGCGCTCTGGTCAACGGCGAGGTGCGCCAGCAGGGCAACACGTCGGAAATGATCTTTTCGCCCGCCATGCTTGTGAGCTTCATTTCGCGCGTCATGACCCTTTTGCCCGGCGATGTGATCCTCACCGGAACCCCGGCGGGCATAGGGCCAATCCAAGACGGCGACGAGGTCACCATCGAAATCGACCAGGTGGGCTTTTTGACCAACGCCGTGGTGAGCGAAGGCCCGGCCGACCCGGCCGCTGTGCAGTAGCCCAGCAGGGACGCATATTTCCCGGAAGCGCTACCGCCGCAGGGGCGGGCGCTCTTTTGCGCGCGCACTTTCCTCTTGCCAAGCGCGCGCGTTCGACGTAGAAGCTTCCGTTTCACAAATCACACGCTTTGGCTTTTCACTGGGTGTCCCGGACGTTCCGGGAGACGACCAAGCGCCAAGGCGGAGGAAAAACCCAGGAGGATTTATGGCTTACGTTACCATGAAGCAGATGCTGGAGACCGGCGTCCATTTCGGTCACCAGACCCGCCGTTGGAACCCCAAGATGCGCACCTACATTTTTGGCGCGCGCAACGGCATCCATATCATCGACCTGCAGCAGACCGTGAAGCTGTTCCAGAAGGCCCACGACTTCATCGTCGAGACCGTGGCCCAGGGCGGCAAGGTGCTCTTCATCGGCACCAAGCGCCAGGCGCAGGAGGCCATCAAGGCCGAAGTGGAGCGCTGCGGCATGCATTGCGTGACCCAGCGTTGGATGGGCGGCACGCTCACCAACTTCCAGACCATCAAAAAGAGCATCGACCGTCTGAAGAACCTGGAATCCATGTTCGCCGACGGCTCCATCAATAAGTTCCCCAAGAAGGAAGTCGTCCAGCTCGCCCGCGAAGTCGAGAAGCTCAACGACGCCCTCGGCGGCATCAAGGACATGAACGGCGCCCCGGCCGTGGCCTTCATCATCGACCCCAACCGCGAGCACATCGCCGTGCAGGAATGCCGCAAGCTGGGCATCCCGGTCGTGGCCGTGGTCGACACCAACTGCGACCCGGACGAGATCGACTACGTCATTCCCGGCAACGATGACGCCATCCGCGCCATCAAGCTGTTCGCCACCCACATCGCCGACGCCTGCATCGAAGGCGCCGCGGCCCTGAAGGAAAACACCCCCGGCGGCGCCAAGAACGCCCCGGCCAAGGAAACCGAAGTCGACGCGGCCGCCGAGAAAGCCGCCGCCGAGGAGGAGTAAGCCATGGCTGATATCAGCGCCCAAGCGGTGAAGGTCCTGCGCGAGAAAACCGGCGCGGGCATGATGGACTGCAAGAAAGCTTTGGTTGAGTGCAACGGCAGCGAAGAAAAGGCCATTGCCTACCTGCGCGAAAAGGGCCTGGCCAAGGCCGCCAAGAAGGCCGGACGCGCCACCAGCCAGGGCGTCATCGGCTCCTACATCCACAGCAACGGCAAGATCGGCGTCATGGTCGAGCTGAAGTGCGAGACCGACTTCGTGGCCAAGAACGAGAAGTTCAAGGAGTTCGCCCGCGACCTGGCCATGCAGATCGCCGCCGCGTGCCCCATCTGCGTCAGCCCCGACCAGGTGCCCCAGGATCTGCTCGCCAAAGAGCGCGAGATCTTCAAGCACCAGGCCATGCAGGAAGGCAAGCCCGAAGCCATCGCCGAGAAGATCGTCGAAGGCCGCGTGAACAAGTACTACTCTGAAGTGTGCCTGCTCGAGCAGCCTTCATCAAGGACGACAAGAAGAAGATCAAGGACCTGCTGAACGAGCTCATCGCGGTTCTCGGAGAGAACATGCAGATCGGGCGGTTCGACCGCATGGTTCTGGGCGAAGACGCCGAAGCGGACGCCACCGAGGAATAAGAAAAACAACGGGCCGCAAGGCCCGTTTTTTTTGAAACCCTGAAAAATACCGCCAACACACTGCCGCCGGTCAACGCGCGCAACCAGAGAGGAGGAACATGGACAAGCTGCACTATTCACGGGTACTCCTCAAACTCTCCGGCGAGGCGCTCGCTGGCGAACAGAAGTTCGGCATCGAGCCCAAAGCCATCGGCACCTTCTGCCGCGAGATCGCGGACGTGGCCAAGCTCGGCGTGCAGATCGCGCTGGTCATCGGCGGGGGCAACATTTTTCGGGGCATGGCCGCAAGCGAGCAGGGCATGGACCGCGCCCAGGGCGACTACATGGGCATGCTAGCCACGGTGATGAACGCCCTGGCCGTGCAGGACGCCCTGGAGAAGCTTGGCTGCGACACCCGCGTCATGACCGCCTTCACCATGAAGGAAGTGGCCGAGCCGTACATCCGCCGCCGGGCCGTGCGCCATCTGGAAAAAGGCCGTGTGGTCATCTGCGCGGCAGGCACCGGCAACCCGTACTTCACCACGGACACCGCCGCCGCCCTGCGCGCCATGGAGCTCAAGTGCGAGGCCATTTTGAAGGCCACCAAGGTGGACGGCGTGTACGACAAGGACCCCAAGAAGTTCCCGGACGCGGTCCGCTTCGACACCGTGACCTACATAGAGACCCTGGAGAAGCGCCTGGGCGTCATGGACGCCACGGCCATCTCCCTGGCGCGTGACAACAACGTGCCCATCATCGTGTTCAATCTGTTCAAGGAAGGCAACATCCGCCGGGTCATCCAGGGCGAGAAGCTCGGCACCATCGTTGAAGGGGGGAACTAGACATGCATGCAGTTATCGACGACGGCAAGAAACGCATGACCGGCGCACTCTCGAGCCTGACCAAGGAATTTTCGCGCCTGCGCACGGGCCGGGCCTCGGTGTCCCTCATCGAGCCCATCATGGCCGAATATTACGGCAACCCCACGCCCGTGGGGCAGATCGCCTCGCTCTCCGTGCCGGACGCCCGCACCATCACCATCCAGCCCTGGGACAAGGCCGCCTTCAGCGCCATTGAAAAGGCCATCATGAAGTCCGACCTGGGCCTCAACCCCGTGAACGACGGCAAGCTCATCCGCATCAGCATCCCGCCCCTCACCGAGGAGCGCCGCAAGGATCTGGTGAAGCTGGCCAAGAAGTTCACCGAGGACGCCAAGGTGGCCGTGCGCAACGTGCGCCGCGACCTGAACGAGGACCTGAAGAAGCTTTTGAAGGACAAGACCATCACCGAGGACGAGCAGCACAAGCTCACGGACGAGGTGCAGAAGCTCACCGACGAAACCATCAAGAAGTGCGACCAGGCTTTCGCCGGCAAAGAAAAAGAGATTCTGGAGCTTTAGTCCATATGGCCGAAGCTACCGGCGCTCCGGCGCATGTCGCCGTCATCATGGACGGCAACGGCCGCTGGGCCACCCGCAGGGGGCTCTCGCGCAGCGAGGGCCACCGAGCGGGCACGCGCACGGCCAAGGCCATCGTCACGCGCTGCCGCGAGCTCGGCGTCCGGCACCTTACGCTCTACACCTTCTCGCGCGAGAACTGGTCGCGTCCCAAGGACGAGGTCGGGCTCATCTTCGACCTGCTGGTGGAGTACATGCGCGGCGAGCTGCAAAACCTGCTCGACCAGGACATCCGCCTGAAGGTGCTGGGCGAGCTGGACGGCTTGCCCTTTGTGGCCCGCCAGGCCTTGAGCCACGTCATGGACAAGACGGCCCACTGCCGCAGCATGACGCTGAACCTGGCCCTCAACTACTCCGGGCGTGAGGAGATTCTGCGCGCCTGCCGCAACCTCGTGGCCAAGGGGCTCCAGCCGGAGGCCGTCACCGAGGAGGCCTTCGCCGCCGAGCTGTACACCGCGGACCAGCCCGACCCGGACCTCATCATCCGCACCAGCGGGGAGCTGCGGCTCTCCAACTACCTGCTTTTCCAGGCCGCCTACGCCGAGTTCTATTTCACGGAAACCCTCTGGCCGGACTTCGACGCGGCCGAGCTGGAGCGCGCCCTGGCCGACTATCAGAACCGGCAGCGCCGCTTCGGCAAGACCGGCGCCCAGGTGGTTCGCTGACCGGGACGTTGCCGCAGGCCGTTTGTCCTTGGCCCTGCCACCGGGCAGCTTATTCTGCCACGCCCGGAAATTGCTTACGGCAAACGCGCCCTTGGCGCCTGCGGCGCGAGGTGCTGCCCTGCATAAGCGTCTTGGCGGTCCGATCCCGGCAAGGGCTCGGGTGCGGGGAGCCTGTCCGCGAGCCCGCCTCACCCTGCCTGTGGCGCACAGCCGCTCGCCAACAGCCCTTCGAAAGCTTCCCGTGGCCACCGGCGCACAGCCTGGGGTCTTTTTCGCCGCCGCCCGGCGCGCCCATTCCGCAGGGCGGGGGGGGTGCGGTTTTGGCGTGGACGTTCACGCGGACATTTTGCGGACCATAAAGCCTCTGCGAACGTGATGCGAGCGGGCCGGACCGGGTGCGCACCCTTCTCGCACGTCGCTGCTACCCATGCGCATAGGCGGCGAGATTTGCGGAAATGGCTGCCGCAAGACGTTTGCCGCCGCCAGTGCGCGCGGCGTTCGCCAGGCCAAGGGCGCAGCGCCAGCAACTGGCCGCCTGCTCGTTGCGGCCGGTTTGGGCATACACTAGTCCCATGGAATGCCGGGAGCGGGCTTCGAGCAGCGGGCGGCGGCACTCGCGTGCGAGCCGCAAGGCATCGGAGAGATGGAGCAACGCTTGCTCCGGCGAACCGTCTTTGCGGGCGCGTTGGGCCATCCTGTTGTACATGGCTATGGCGTCGAGTTCGGGCATGGTGCCTCCTTGCTGGTTGTGGGCGCAGCTCCTGCTACACGGCGAGAGCCATTTCCTGCGGCTTCCTCGCTGGAGGCATGGCCTCCAAGGTGGTGTTGTGGTTCTTGGCGATGATTCTGTGCAGCCCGGTGTCTTCCGCCACGCGGCCTTGCAGCAGGCCAAGGGCTGTGGCGAATTCAACGCTGGCCTCGGCGTGTTTGCCCGCGCAAGAGAGGATGACGCCGATGTTGTTGTGAATGCGCGCCTGCAGGACCTGGAACCCGCCGATGCCGCACACCAGGGCAAGGGCTTGGCGCTGCATGGCCTCGGCCGTGGCGGGGTCGTTTTGGGCCAACAGGAGCATGCCCTCGCGCCAAAGAGCGGCTGCGGTGCGCAGGGTGCGGCAACGGCCGGAGCACCCGCTACGCATTGGCGGCCACCTCTTGGGCCCAGGCCGTGGCGTCTCCTTTTCCGGGTCGCCGTCGATTTTGAGCGAAGCGGCCACAAGCACCGCTCCCAGGGCGGAGGCCTTTTCCTCAATGGCGTCCACCGCGCCGCAAAAATGGGTGTAGCTGGAATCGCCGCAGCCGAACACGGCCACCTTTTTCCCCGCAAGCCCGGCCTTGTCCAGGTCGTCGTACAGGGGCACAAAATCGTCCTGCAGCTCTATGTCGTCGTCACCCCATGTGGAGCAGCCCAGAAGCACCAGGTCGAAGCCTTTGGCAAGGCCAACGGCGGAAACGTCGTCCGCGCTTTTGACCACAGTGTCCCAGCCGGCCTTCTGCAACGCCGCCACGACATGAATGGCCACTGTTTCCGTGTTTCCCGTCGTCGATCCGTAAACTATCAGTGCTTTGGCCATGATGAACTCCTTTCTTTATGTCTACGCTGTGCGTGAATCAGTTGATAGTGAAATTCAGTTTCAATTACAAGTGAAATCATCCGGTCTCTTCAAAATTTTCGCACCGCACCGCCGATTGGACTCGGAAGAGAGTCCGGCGGCTCGCTCCACCCCTCAGACGCGCGAAAGGCCCCTTGCCCGGTTTGGACAAGGGGCCTTTGCGGCTTGATGAGCACGGGGTCGCCGGGCTTTCAGGGGGTGAGCCGGGGGGCGGTTCGTTGCCGGGCGTGCTGCCTCAGCCCACGCTCAGAATCTCGCGCAGGGCCTCGGAGATGGCGACCTGACTGTAGGGCTTGGCCAGCACGCGCAGGATGTTCGGCGGCAGATCGGGCGGGATGTCGCCGGTGTGCAGCCGGCCGGAGATCATGATGACCGGCACGCCGGGGTGCTGCACGGACAACCTGCGAGCGAACTCCACGCCGTTGATCTCGGGCATGTCGAAGTCGGTGAGCACCGCGTCGAAGCTTCCCGGGCTCTCGTCCAGGGCTTGCATGGCCTCCAGGGCGCTGGCCTTGCCCGTCACCTCGTAGCCCAGGTGGCCCAGCACGCGGGGAATGGTCGCCAGCTGGTCCTCGTCGTCCTCCACGAAGAGAATGCGCCCCTGACCCCGGCGCACATGCTCCGGCAGGCCGTCGTACACGTCGCCCACGCGCTCGTATTCCGGCAGGTAGATGTCGAAGGTGGTGCGCTCCCAGGGCACGCTTTTCACGGCCACGGCGCCCTTGTGGGCCTGGATGATGCCGTGGACCACGGCGAGGCCCAGGCCGGTGCCTTCGGCCTTGCCCTTGGTGGTGAAGAACGGGTCGAAGATCTTGTCCAGAATGTCCTGATCGATGCCTGGGCCGTTGTCGGTGATGCGCAGGCGCAGGTAGTTGCCCGCGGCGACGTTGAGCGCCTCGGCGCTTTGCGGGTCCAGGTGCTCGGCGTCGAGGGTCAGGGAGAGGTCGCCGCCTATTTCGCGCATGGCCTGGAAGGCGTTGGTGCATAGGTTGAGGAACACCTGGTGCAGCTGGATGGGGTCGGCCTGGGCCAGGGCCGGGTCTTTGCGGATGTCCTCGTGCAGGCTGATGTTGCGCGGCAGCGAGGCGGAAAGCAGGCTCAAGGTCTCGCGCGCGACCTCGGCCACGTTGACGGCCTGGAACCCGGCCTGCGACGGGCGGCTGAAGGCCAGGATCTGCCGCACCAGCTGGCTGCCGCGCTGCCCGGCCTTGAGCACGCGCAGAAGATCCTTGGAGATCTCCGTGCCCTCGGTGGTGTCCATGAGGGCCAGCTCCGCGCTGTTGATGATGCTCGTGAGGATGTTGTTGAAGTCGTGGGCGATGCCGCCCGCCAGGGTGCCGATGGCCTCCATCTTTTGCGACTGCAGCAGCTGGCGCTCCAGGCTGGCCTTTTCGGTCACGTCCTCGGCCGCGCACAACAGGCCCACCACCTGGCCTTCGGCGTCGTGCAGGGGCACGCGGCTCACCTCCAGCAGCACCGGCCGCCCGAAGCCGTCCTCCGCCACCCAGGTGGCGCGGTATTGCGGCTGGTTCTTGTCCACCACCTGGCGGTCGGCCTCCTGCGCGGTCTGGGCGAACTCGCTGCCGCCCAGCAGCTCCTCGTCCGTGCGGCCCAGCACGCGCCGGGCTTCCTCGAGCCCGAAGAACGACACGAAGGAGCGGTTCACGCCCAAATAGCGCAGATCGCGGTCCTTCCACGACACGAGCTGGGGGATGGTGTCGAGCACCAGCTGGAGCATGCGCTCGCTTTTGGACAGGGCCAGCTCGGCGTTCTCGCGCTGGGTGATGTCCTCCACCACGCCTTCGAAGGCGGCCAGGGAGCCGTCGCGTCCGGCAATGGCGCGGATGTGCAGGAAGGTGGTGATGCGCCTGCCGTCCGGGCGCACGAACTCGCGCCGGTAGGCGGCCACGCCGCCGGGGCCTGGCGCGGCGGGCGGCCATATGGGGGCGCCGTCCTCCTGGCCGGACAGAAAATTGGTGCCTGTGGCCAGCAGGTCGGCCCGGGCCGTAAAGCCCAGCATCTCCACCAGGGCGTGGTTGGCGTCCAGCAGGCTGCCGTCGGGCGCGGCGCGGAAGATGCCCAGCACCGAGTTCTCGAAGATGCCGCGGTATTTCTCCTCGGCCTGGCGCAGCTCTTCCTGGGCGCGCTTGAGGCTGGTGATGTCGTTCAGCACGCCCACAAGGCCCAGGATCTCGCCCTTGGCGTTGAGGTAGGTGGCCTTGGAGAGCATCACCGCGCGGTCGTCTCCGCCGGGCAGGTGCAGGGTCGATTCGTACATGCGCACGCCTGCGTGGGCTAAAAGCTCGCGGTCCACGGTGTCGCGCAGGTCGGCCGCGCCGGCGTTGGGCGCGCCGATGTCCTCGGCCTGCTTGCCGGCGATGGCCTCGCGGCTGACGCCGAAGAGCCGCTCAAAAGCCTGGTTGCAGTCCTGAAAAAGCCCGTGCCGCGTCAGGGAATAGAGGGGCAGCGGAATGGCGTCCATGAGGATCTTGAGGAACGAGAGCTGGTCGTTGACGCGCTCCTGGATGCGTCTGCGCTGGGAGATGCTCGTCACCAGCAGCACCAGGATGAAGGCCATGATGGCGAAGCTGACGATGATGGTCCAGAACAGGCCCTTGTCGATGGTGTAGAAACGGTAGGGCTCGTTGATGAGGTCCGCGCCGGAGGGCAGCTTGTCCAGCGGAATGTCGAGCTTGCGCAGCACGTTGTAGTCGAAGGCGTAGGGATCGTCGAAGCGCTCCACCACGCGGATGCTGCTGGGGTCGGCCCCGGCCAGAATGCGCAGGGCCATGCCCGCGGCGATGCGCCCGTGGTCGATGCCGCTGTGCAGCCGCCCGCCCACGCAGCCGTGCCCCAGCAGGAAGCGCCAGCAGCTATAGACCGGCAGCGACACGTTGGCCGAAATGGCCTCCAGCACCTCGTCCGCCGCGTAGAGCTGGCCGTCGTGCTCCAGGTACATGGGGATGACGAAGAGCAGGGTGTTCTGCGGCATGGCCCGCAAGCGGTCGAGGATGACCGACAGGGGCAGGTCGTCCCAGTACTCGAATTCGAGGATGTCCCTGACCTTGGGTGCGATGGCCCGCAACTGGCCCTGAATGGCCATGCCCGTCACCGAGCGGTCGCCGATGACGATCATGCGGTTGGCATCCGGGTGCAGGCGCGCGGCCAGGCGCAACGTGCCCTCAAAGTCCACGTTCTCCACCAGGCCGGTGACGTTGGTTTTGCCCGCCAGGCGCGCGCGCTTGAAGTCGTTGACGCCGCAGAAGACCACGGGCACGCCGGGCAGCAGCCGGTTCTGATAGTCGAGGATGAAGTTGTAGGCGAAGTCGTCGGAGACCATGATGAGGTCGAAGTGGGCGTCCTTGAACTTGGAGCGATAGAATTCGAACAGCGAGCGCGTGCGCTCCGGCGTGGCGAAGCGCTTGGTGTCCATGTATTCGATTTGCAGATCGACGGCGAACTGCGACTGCGCGAAAAAGGCGCGCACGCCCTTCAGTATCTCGTCCGACCAGGCGTAGCCGTCGTGGTAGGAATTGAGGAACAGGATGTTCTTGCGGGGTTTTTCCGCCCGGGCTGGCGCGGTGGGGCTTGCGGCCAGAAAAAGCCCCAGCAGGGCCAGGCACAGGGCGAAGCGGCGCAGCAGCGGATTTTTGCGCCTGGGCGCGCGGTACGTTGCTTCCGTCCTGGCGTCCGCCAGGCAGTGCGGATCTTGGACCATGTCGGTGTTGTCGTCGGTGCCGAACGCCATGGACGCCCCCTGAAATAATTCCTTTTGTGTCTGCTTTCCGCGGCAGCGTCAAGGCGCCCGGTAACTCCTTTACGCTTGCCGCGTCTTGAGGGCAAAAGCGGTGGAAATGTTCCGGCGCAGAGCAGGGCGGAGGAATCTGGTGCGACATTTGAAAGCACGCTTGGCCGTGACCTTGGGCTTGGCCCTCACGTTGATGCTGCCGTCCCTGGGCGTGGTTTCCCTGGCTGGAGACGACACCTGGCCCCCGCGGCAGGGTGACAAGCCCCCGCAGGATGTCGGCAAATGCCCGCCGCCGCCCAAGGACTCGAAATGTCCCCCGCCCCCGCGCGACGGCAAGCCGCCTCCGCCCCCGAAGGACGGCAAATGCCCGCCGCCGCCCAAGGACGGCAAGTGTCCGCCAGTGCCCAAGGACGGCGGGCCGCCCAACGACAACGCCACGGCGCAACGCTATGGCTGGGCGCGCTGAGCGCTCTTTCTCCACAGTTTTGCATAACGCAAAAGAGCCGGGCCCCCACGCGGAGGTCCGGCTCTTTTCTTGTGCCGTTGTGTGGCGGAAAGCTAGGCCTTGGTCGCTTCGCCCTCTTTCTTGAACACGATGAGCGGGCAGTTCTTGCAGATGTCCGCGCCGGGGAAGGGCTCGCCGATGCGGGTTATGGCTGCGCCGCCCTTTTCCTCAACCCGCTTGACGATGCGCGCCACCAGGGCGTCCATGTGGCCGCCGGGAATGGCCACGTTGATCTCGCCGCGCTCGGTCTTGCCGGAGTTGTAGCTGCCGCTGCAGGCCAGGAACAGGTTGGCCTGCTGCGCGTTGTAGGCGAACACGTTGCCGCCGCAGGCCGCGGAGTTGACGCTCATGGAGGGGCGGAACTTCACCTGATCCTGGGTGGCCATCCAGTCGCCCAGAATGTGATAGGCCTGCATGTTGTCGCAATAGAAGTGCACCACGTCCGGGGTGCCCACGGCCTGGGCCAGGGGAGAGACGGCCACGGCCAGCAGTTTGCCTTCCGGCAGGCGGGGCTTGGCCTCCACCACGCGCTTGGCCTGGTCGGCGTCGGCGCAGTATTTCATGTGGCTCTTGATTTCGCCGTCGTCCAGGCCTTTCCAGCCGAAGACGAACTGGGCGTTGGTGCAGCCCATCTTCTCCTTTTCGACCAGCACGGCGATGCCTTCCATGCGCGCGCCGATCTCGGCCTGGCAAAAGGTCAGCGGCTTCACCGGGGAATAGTGCGGGTAGTCTTTGCGGAAGGCGTCCAGCTCGGCCTTGTCGAAGAAATACTTGATGGCCACAGGGTAGTGCATGAGCCGAAGCTCGCGCATGAGGGTCTCCTGCATTTTGGCGAAGTCGGGCGTGGACATTGGGGGGTCTCCTTTATGGCTCCGTCCGGCGCTCGGGCGCGGGTGGAACGTTTAATATGTTCTTTTTAGCATAACAAGCTGGAGCGGCCGCGTCAACGCGGGCACGCAAAGATGCGGGAGTCTCGATGTGGCGAGCTTCCCCCGTGCCCGCGCAGGCCATGCGCCTATTCCGGAATGGTCGGCGTCGCGGCGAAGCGCGGTTCGTGCAGGGGCAGCAAAATGTCCGCCGTCTGCTTCACCTTCAGGATGTTGTCATAGGCCTGGTAGGCGTTGACCACCGTGCCGCAGGGAATGACGTCCATCTCCATGCCCTTCACTTCCTTGGGCGGCAGCAGGTTCTCCATGATGATGCAGAAGCCGGTGATGGCCGCAAGGCCCTTGGCCGTGTCGATGAGCACGGTCATGCCGCCCTCGGTGTGGGCCGGGGTGTGCATCACGCGCACGCCGGGCACGATCTCCGCGTCGCCGGTCAGAACCACCAGCTGGCCGTTGTCCTCCACGTCCTGAATGTAGTCCTCCAGGTAGCGGTAATCCAGCGGGTGCGGGTCGTGGATGTGCCTGAGCTCGGCCTCGTGCACGTAGATCTTGGCGTTCACGCACTTGTAGTCGTTTTCGCAGTGGTCGTTGTGCAGGTGGGTGTGGATGACGATGTCGATGTCTTCGGGCTTGAGGCCGTAGAGCGCCAGCCCGTCCTCGAAGGTGTGGATCTTGCCGCCGATGGCCGCTTCGCGCTCGGGGCTGATGATGGGCTGCATTTCGCCGGTGTCGACGAGGATCTTCTTATCCCCGCCTTCCAGGTACCAGCAATAAATGGGAATAGTGTACGGCTTCCCGTAGGCGTGCTGGTAGGTCATCATGCCGTGGTCGAAAATCTTGGTGCCCATGACGATGGGGTGGATCTTGAACTGGGACACGAGAATGCCTCCTTGGTGCGGAGCGACTGCCTGGTTGCTACGTATATCCCGCCGCGTTGGCGGAAATGTATCAGACAAGCCTCGAGCGGGCAACGCCTGTCGCCTTGCCACGCCACAAGAGATGGTTATGATTTTTCGTATGTAAAGGAGGGGCCATGGACCATGCTGCCGCGACGAGCCGATATGTCTTTGGGGACTTTGCCTTCGAGGCCGGGCCGGACCCGGAGGACGCGCGACGGTTGCGCGTGCTGGTGTTCAGGGATGGCGCGCCCTTCACCGACCTGCACGGCGAGCAGATGCAGAAGGGCTTCGCCCCGGCGGCAGGGCCAGCGCGCATTGAGCAGTTTTGCCGCCGTTTCGCCACCGACGAAGCCTACCGCACCCAGATGCTGGTGAAGCACGCCTTTGCCTGTTGCTAGAAGGCCAGGGCCGCCGGGCTGTCCGCCCGGTCCGGGCGTTTGGCCTGTGCTGTGGCCAGCGTTTGGCCAAACTGTGGAGCTGCAAGGCGTCGTTCTTTTTCTGGCCGATGCGGCTCATTGGAGTTTGGCTCTGTAATATTTTGTTATTCCTTTGATCGTTGTACCTGAGCATCCCGCGGCGCACTCCGGCGGGAGCAACGTGGCCGTCCTATTCAGTAGCATCCAAACAACCGCATCCAGACAGCCCCCTGCAACGGTCGCTTTCGCTGGCCGTCTCCGAACGGGAATATCTCCAGGCCGCCAACGCGAAGCAGGGCGCCGTCGCTGGCCGCCGTCGTCCGCTGGAATCGCCGCTGCCGCCTTCGAGCTTTTCTCGCAACGGAACAAGGGGGGTGAGCCGCCGCGTTTTCCCTGTCTTGATCTGATGCAGCGGCGCGGGCTCAGGTCGCCGGAAGCAGCAGCACCAGCTTGAGGTCGCCGCGCTGGTCCGGCCGCAGGGTCAATTGCTCGAAGACCAGCGGGCCGAGCTGCGGATGCTGGAAGCGCCGTTCGCCGCCCTCTCGGCCCAGCACATCCTGGGTCTGCCACAGGCGTGCAAAGGCCTCGCTGCCCGCCGCCAGCTCCGCGATGAGCGGATGTATGGCCGGGGACTCGGCCAGCCTGCCGCAGTCGGCGCGGAACTCCGCCACCAGCCGCCAGGCCCGCGTCTCCCAATCGTGGATGAGCCCGCGCGCGGCCGGACACAGAAACAGGAAGCGCAGCAGGTTCGGCGTTGCGCCCCGGCGCGCCCCCAGCCCAGAAACAGCTCCACGGCCTGCGGATTGGCCGCGGCGATGTCCCAGCGCCGGTCCAGCACATAGGCCGGGCAGCGCATGGCCTCCACGCTGCGCAGGGCCGCGTGCGCCGGTCTGGGCAGCGGCTCGGGCTCGGCTGGGTCGCGCCTGCCCGCCAGATCGAAGAGATAGGCCCGCTCCGCGGCGGAAAGCCGCAAGGCCAAAGCCAGCCGCGCCAGCACGCCGACGCTGGCGGCAACGGTGCGGCCCTGCTCCAGCCAGGTTATCCAGGTGGGGCTCACCTCGCACAGCTGCGCCAGTTCCTCGCGGCGCAAACCGGGCGTGCGCCGGCGTCCCACGTCGGGCAAGCCCACAACCTCGGGCCGCAGCCGCTGCCGGTGCAGCCGTATGAAACGCGCCCAGCGGCGCGCGCTGCCGCCCTTGTTGCCGCTCTTTGTCCTCTGTCGCCGCCATGGTGCCGCCTCGCGCTTTGGTTTACTTCCGGGCTAGGCCGTGGCCGCGCCGGTTGACGCGTGCCCGGCCCCGCCGCCATCGCTTTGTCTTTTTCGTTCCCGCCGTGTGCCGACCACGTACTGGGCCCGCGCGCCGGATCTGTGTCTGGCCTCACCGTCCTGCGCGGACCTCGGGCGACCTGCCTCGCCCCGGCATGCTTCCGGCCTGCGCCTGCTCCGGGTTGATAGCTTTTATACCAGGATAAAAGTTCGTATTGTACCAGGATAGATTGCGGCCTAGGCTTTGTCCAGCATCAAGCGCATTCCGCGCAACAGGGAAGGGAGACCATGAAACAGCAAGCTCTTGCCGCAAAACGATTCGGGGCCGTGGCCCAGGCGTATCTCACCAGCGTGTGCCACGCCACGGGCACGGATCTGGAGCGGCTCACGGCGCTGGCCCAAGCCCTTGGTCAACCTGTGGCCCTCGACCTCGGCTGCGGCGCCGGCCACGCGGCCTACGCCCTGGCCCAGGGCGGCGCGCAAGTGACGGCTTGCGACCTCTCGGCCGAGATGCTGGCCGTGGTGCGCGAGGAAGCCCTGCGTCGGGGGCTTGCGACGCTGCAAACGCGCCAGGGCGCGGCCGAGCGCTTGCTTTTTGCGGACGCGTCCCTCGATCTGGTGGTCACGCGCTATTCCGCGCACCATTGGTCATACGTGCCCGCCGCCCTGCGCGAAATGCGGCGGGTGCTCAAGCCGGGCGGCACCCTGGTGGTCATTGATGTGATCGCGCCGGAGGCCCCGGTGGCCGACACCTTGCTGCAGACGGTGGAGCTGCTGCGCGACCCCTCCCATGTGCGCGACTACCGCGTGTCCGAGTGGTCGGCCATGCTGGAGGCCGCGGGCTTTGCCGCGCCCGCCGCGGATGTGTGGGACCTGCCGCTGGAGTTCAACTCCTGGGTGGAGCGCATGGGCACGGCCGAGCTGCGCGTGCGCGCGGTGCGCGATGTGCTGGCCAAGGCCTCGGAAGAGGCGCGGCGGCACTTCCAGCTGGGCGAGGACGGCTCCTTCCGTCTGGACGCGGCCTGGCTGCAGACCACGCTGCTCGCGAATTAACGCGGGCCGGGGCGCTGCGTCTGGGCTACGGGCACCGGCTTGTCACAGAGGCCGGGCGCTGGCCAGAAACGGCCCGTTGAAAAGATCCTCCTTGTTCACCGGCAAACGCGCGCCGGGCACAGCCCCGGCAAAGCGCACCACGCTGCCGCCCGCGCCCTCGACCACGGCCTGCCCGGCCGCCGTGTCCCACTCGTGCGTGGGGTTGAAGCGCGGATACAGGTCGGCCCGGCCCTCGGCCACCAGGCAGAACTTCAGCGCGCTGCCCGCCGTGATGCGCTCGCGCACGGGCTTGTCCCGCAAGTAATCCTCGATGGCCGGGTCCGGGTGCGAGCGGCTGGCCAGCACGGTGAGCCCCGCCGGGTCCGGCTGGCGCACGCGCATGGCCTGCCAGGGGCCTGCGCCGTCTTCCCTCGACTGCCGCTGGAACGCGCCCAGACCGAGGCCCCCCGCATAGGTCTTGCCCCACATGGGCACATGCACCACGCCGCAGGCCGGGTAGCCGTTCTCCGCCAGGGCGATGCACACGCAGAACTCCCCCAGCTCCTTCACGAACTCCTTGGTGCCGTCCAGCGGATCCACGATGAATAGCTTCGGCCACCCTGCGCGCTGGGCATAGCTCAGCTCCGCGCCTTCTTCCGAGAGCACGGGCACCCCGGGAAAGCGTGCGGCCAGGCCCTGCATGATGACCGCGTGCGCGGCCAGGTCCGCCTGGGTCAGGGGCGAGTGGTCGGGCTTCATTTCGACGGTGAAGCCAGCGCCGCGCACCTCCAGAATGGCCCGTCCGGCGGCTTCGGCGATGGCGGCCAGGGCGGTCAGCTCCGGCGCTGGCGTGGCGCCGGACGTCGCAATGGGTGTCGCGACAGGGGACTCGGCGGCCGTCACAACAGGGCCTCCAGGCGCAGGGCGCCCGCCATGCCGCGCAGGGCGCGCAGCACCGCGCCGCGGTCCAGCGGCTGGCCGTCCAGCGCAAACGACACGTCCGCCAGGGCTTCCGGGTTCGACTCCATGAGCTCCGCCAGGCGCGCGGCGCGCACCTCCACGCCCTTTGCCAGCACATTGGCCAAACATTCCACGGCTACGGAATTGAAGAGTTTGAGCGTCAGCGCAAAGGGCTCGGTTTGGTCCGCCCCTGCCGTGTTCGACATGTCCGCCGTGTCCGCGTGGTGGGTCACGCCCTCGCGGAACACGCCCACCGGGCTGCCCCGGCGCATGGCGATGCCCGCCACGCCCGGCATGGCCGCGGCAAGGGCCAGGGTGCAGCCGGAATGCGCGCTGTCCTGGTCGATGTCGTCCACGGGCGAGCCGTCGAGGAACACGGTCTGGATGCGCTCCTCCACGCAGTCCGGGCACAGTCCGAAGTCCTGGGTCAGGGTTTCGCGCAGGGGGCGGCCGGGCCGCGCCGCGACGCCGAAGCCCTCCCGCGCCAGCGGAGCCAGTCCGGCCAGGGCTTCCGGCGCGGCGCGCAACACAAGGGTGCTCTGGTTCGGCATGTTTTTCTCCTGCTTGTTATGGGGCATAGGACATATGTCTAACGTGACATAACTATGAAATATTGTTGACTATTTTTATTTCGGGCTTATATCTTTTCCACCCTCTGTGCGTAGCCCAGAGAACTGCTTTCCGCAACCGGAAACCACAAGGAGCACCCCATGTCGAAGATATTGCGCATCAATACCCGCACCAAGGAATACCGTTTCGAGGAGCTCGGCAAGTACGCAGGACTGGGAGGGCGCGCGCTCACCTCGCGCCTTGTGCTCGACGAGGTTCCGGCCACCTGTCATCCCCTTTCGCCGCCAACAAGCTGGTCATGGCCGGCGGCATCTTGGCCGGCAGCACCGCGGCCAACTCCGGCCGCACCTCCGTGGGCGCCAAGTCGCCCCTCACCGGCGGCATCAAGGAATCCAACGTGGGCGGCCAGTTCGCGCACAAGCTGCCGCGCCTTGGGTTGCTGGCCATCGTGTTCGAGGACAAGCCCGAGGCCGACGCGCCTTTTGTCACCGTGCTGGTGAAGAAGGACTCCGTGGAATTTCTGCCCGCCGACGACATCGTGGGCAAGCCCAACTACGCCGCCCACGACGTGGTCAAGGCCAAGTACGGCGAGAAGGTCGTCACGGCCATGGTCGGCCCGGCGGCGAGCAGTGCCTCATGGCCTCCACCGTTCCGGCCACCTGTCACCCCCTTTCCGCCGCCAACAAGCTGGTCATGGCCGGCGGCATCTTGGCCGGCAGCACCGCGGCCAACTCCGGCCGCACCTCCGTGGGCGCCAAGTC
>Ga0183099_1001025_pt1 | contig 17260 bp, 14 predicted proteins | sample Biomet1_FD_127788 | JGI IMG/M metagenome (GOLD analysis project Ga0183099, IMG submission 127788) | Microbial communities from bioreactor (seeded with anoxic lake sediment) at LBNL, California, USA - Biofuel metagenome 1 | ecosystem: Engineered > Bioreactor > Anaerobic > Unclassified ... | reverse complement strand
TATGGTAATCCCAAGTTCTTGTGCCTTCACCAGCTTACTGCCAGCGGCTTCACCGGCAAGCAGGTAATCGGTTTTTTTGGAAACGCTTCCCGCCACGCGGCCGCCATGGGCTTCAATAAGCGCCGCAGCTTCACTTCTGCCAAGCGTCGGCAGCGTTCCTGTGATGACGAAGGTCTTATCTTGCAGTTTCTCATCGATGGCTAAGGCCTGAGACAACTCCATATTGACGCCTGCAGCTTGGAGCTTTTGCAAAATATTTTTGTTTTCCTCCGTCGCAAAATAATCACGAATAGCCTCGGCACTGATGCTGCCAATGTCACGGACTTCGAGGATTTCATCGACTGAAGCCTCTGATAACCTGCCGATGCTCTTAAAGTGCAGCATGAGTTCTCTAGCCCCGCCCTTGCCGATATTAGCAATGCCAAGACCCGTCAGAAGCATCTGCGGATCGTTTTCTTTTGATTTCTCGATTGCCAGCAAGAGCTTATCCGTATTTTTTTCCTTGCCGATGATCCCTTTTTCAATAAGCATGTCGCGATGCGCAAAGAGCTGATAAATATCAGCTATGTTTTTGACGAAGCCGCCTGCAATCAAGGCTTTGACATAAGCCAGGCCAAAGCCCTTGATGTCCATGGCGCTTCGACTGACAAAATTGACAATATGCTGTTCAAGCTGGGCCGGACAGTTGATGTTCGTGCATTTGATATCCGCACTGTTTTCTTCTCGCATAGCAGTGGCACCACAAACCGGGCAAATCGGCTCTATCTTAAAGGCAATAGCATCTGCCGGGCGTTTTTCTTTATTGACCGATCGTATTTTAGGGATGATTTCACCCGATTTGTAGACGATAACGGTATCGCCGATCCTTACATCGAGCTGATCGATAAAGTCCTGGTTGTGGAGCGTCGCCCGCTCTACGCTCGTCCCGCAAAGACGTACCGGATCGAATACTGCCGTTGGCGTAATTCTACCCGTTCTGCCAACAGAGAGCTCGATTTGACGCAATACAGTTTCTTTTTCTTCTGGCGGGTATTTATAGGCAATGGCCCAGCGCGGCACCTTTGCTGTAGCACCAAGCATATCACGATCGGATAAATCGTTGAGCTTTACCACAGCTCCATCTATATCATAAGGGAGATTCCCTCGATTTTCACCGATTGACTCAATTGCCTGCCAAACCTCTTGTGCCGTATGGCAAACCTTATAGTTAGCGATGACCTTGATGCCTTGTTTTTTCATGAAATCATAGGCATCGGTATGTTTTTCAAAAGCAATGCCTTGTGCCTTTTGCAAATTAAAGACAAAGAGTGATAAATTCCGTTCTTTGGTAACCTTGCTGTCAAGTTGACGCAAAGTTCCTGCCGCACAATTGCGCGGATTGGCAAACAGTTTCTTGCCGAGAACTTCTTGCTGCTCGTTGACTGCTGCAAAAGCGGCTTTACTCATATAAACTTCACCGCGAATTTCAAAATAAGGCAGCGGTTCTTTGAGCTTTTTCTTGACATCGTGGATTGCCTTGGCATTTTCCGTGACATCCTCGCCTTGGACAATGCCATCGCCCCTAGTCACGGCAGTTGTCAGTAAGCCGTTTTCATAGCGAAGGGCCAACGATAATCCATCGATTTTTTCCTCAACGACAAATTCCGGGTTTTCAAGGCTTTCTTGCAAAGATGTTACGAAGTCTTCTACTGCCTCACGTGAAAAAACATCCTGCAAACTCAGCATCGGCACATCGTGCTTAACTAAAATACCAGCTTCACGCTTCGCCTTGCCGCCGACAATCTGTGTCGGTGAATCTTTGGTCAAAAATTCAGGGTGATCTTGTTCCAATTTTTTGAGTCTTTGCATGAGCTGATCATATTCATAATCCGATATTTCCGGGCGATCTTCATTATAATAGCGATCACTATGATATATGATCTTTTCGCGCAGCTCCTGTATTTCTTTTTCTTTGTCCACTACGCCATGCCCCCATTCTTTCTTAACCCTTTAATCAGGCTTTTGTTATCGGTGCATATTTTTGCATAAGACCTTTGACGCCTTGTCCTGGAAATGCGATTTTAAGCTCGACTTCTTCGCCCGCACCACGAACCGATACGACCGTACCGACACCCCATTTTCCATGTTGGGCCTTATCGCCAACATGCCAGCTGACATTGAGATCTGGCTGTACGCCAGCACCAGCAGCAACCGGCGCCGCTTTGAAATTATTGGTCCCAGCATTTTGCTGAATAGATGGCCGGAAAGCACTGCCATAGCCACGCTGCTGTACAACATTAGAATTAGCAAAGCCATATGCATTTTGTCTTACAATCAGTCGTTCCATATATTCTTCTGGAATTTCCGCCAAAAAGCGCGACTGTGGATACGTCACGGTTCTGCCAAAAATCATGCGGCTGCGTGCATTTGTCATGTAGAGTTTGCGCTGCGCTCTTGTAATCCCGACATAGCAAGTACGGCGTTCCTCTTCTATTTCGCTTTCGTTCATCAAGGTTCGCGAATGCGGGAAGAGTCCCTCTTCCATGCCTGTCATAAAGACGATCGGGAATTCCAGTCCTTTAGCCGAATGAAGCGTCATCAAGGTAACTTTTTCTTCTTCTAAATCAGCGTTATCTATATCAGAAACCAATGCCACCTGGCTCAAGAAATTCTCCAGATTTGGCACTTCGCCGCTCTTTTCGAAATCCTTGGCAACACTTAAAAATTCCTTTAAATTTTCAAGTCTCGCTTCATCTTCTGGTTTTGTCGAAGCCTCTAGTTCAGCGACGTAACCCGATTCTGTCATCACATGATCTACCACGTCACGCAGGGAAAGATTATCCTGGTACGCCATCACTTTAAAGATAAATTCGGCAAAAAGCTCAAGCGGACGTTTTACCCTAGCTGTGATTCCAGGCACCAAAGATGGATTTGAAATGACATCGAACAAGGTCATTTCATTTTCTATAGCAAACTCATTGAGCTTGGCAATGGTCGCCTCTCCCAGACCGCGTTTTGGCACATTGATGATACGCATAAGGCTTACTGCATCTGCCGGATTGAAGACAACGCGCAGATACGCCAAAATATCTTTGATTTCTTTGCGATCATAAAACTTCAAGCCGCCAACCATCGTATAAGGAATGCCCGCGCGCATGAATCCTTCTTCTAAAGAACGGGACTGGGCATTCGTGCGGTACAAAATCGCGATATCGCCAAACGATGAATTAAAAATGGTTTTCTGTTTCATCACGGTCGTTGTGATGAACTGCACTTCATCTCGTTCATCACTAGCCAAATACGATGTTATCTTTTCACCGGTCTGATTTTCCGTCCAAAGCTCTTTTGGCTTTCGATTGCCATTGTTTTCAATGACAGCATTAGCTGCCGCAAGAATATTCTTTGTCGAGCGGTAATTCTGCTCAAGCTTAATGGACTGCGCATCCGGATAATCTTTTTCAAAGCCCATGATATTGCTGATATCAGCGCCGCGCCAGCCATAAATCGACTGATCGGCATCCCCGACGACGCAAAGATTGTGATGGCGAGCTGCCAAAATCTTGGTCAGTTGATACTGGGCTCCATTGGTATCTTGATATTCATCGACTAAGATATATTTAAAGCGTCCTTGATACTTTTGACGCACTTCTTCATTTTCTTCTAAAACACCGACAGCGAGCATCAATAAATCATCAAAATCCAAAGCATTGTTCGCAACCAATTTTTGTTGATACATTTGATAGACTTCACCAATTTTTTGTGAAAAGAACGTATTGGCAGCATCGCGCATAAAGGTACGCGGACCTTGCAGCATATTTTTCGCATTGGATATAGCCGCCTGTACACTGCCTGGCGTATATTGTTTTTCATCAAGATTAAGCGCCTTCAAGCAGGATTTTATGACAACCTGTGTATCCCCTGAATCATAGATGACAAAGTTCTTCTTATATTTTTCCAAAACTTCAATTTCGCGACGCAAAAAACGTGCGCAAAAAGAATGGAATGTACTGAGCCACACATCTTTTGCCATGGGGCCGATCATGCGATCGACACGTTCCCGCATTTCCGTGGCAGCTTTGTTGGTGAAAGTGATTGCCAAAATATTATATGGTGCTACACCATCTTCGAGTAATTTTGCAATTTTACAGGTCAAACCCTTTGTTTTGCCCGATCCGGCTCCTGCCATAATAAGTAAAGGTCCATTCGTATGTTTAACCGCCGCTTCCTGCGCCGGGTTCAATCCTTCAAAAATATCCAATTTTATCCTCCATATACATATAACTTTTTATAAGGTCCGTAAGAAGAGGCTGTTGCAATAAAATACAGTTTGCAACAGCCTCCGTAATACCTGCTATATATTTGCCTACATCACATTGCGTATTTCTTTGCCGCTTCAGAAAGTGGCGGTATGATCTGCTTCTTTCGAGACATGACGCCTGGCAGATAAAGCGCGCTGCCGCTGGCATCCTTTTTGAAAGCTTCTCCAATCAAGGTCTTTGGATTTCCTGTATAAAGGAGCCATGTTCCTTCTTTAATGATGTCTGTCACCATAACAAGGCTCATGTCATATCCTTCTTTTTCACAAATATCCTTCATACTATCCAAAAGCTGGTCCTGCAGCGCCAAAACTTCCGCCGTATCCATAACGGAAATCTGGCTGACAATAATTCGATAATCACCAATTTGGAATTCTTTCAAATCATTTTTAGCAATTTCAGCTGGTGTCATATTCCCAATTCCAGATCCTGCTTTTAGCATAGCAATCCCATACGTTTGAATATCAAGGCCTGCAATCGCAGCAAGTTTTTCTGCCGTTTTCTTATCATACGGCGTACAAGTTGGCGACTTGAACAAAACCGTATCGGATAAGATAGCGGACAATAAAACGCCGGCGATGTGTTTTGGAATCTCTATATGATAATAGACATAAAGATTCGCCACAATCGTAGCTGTACTGCCAACTGGTTCCTGACGGGCAAAAATCGGTTCGCTCGTCTGAATCCCACCCAAACGATGATGATCAATGATTTCAACGACTTTTACTTCTTCGATTCCTTCTACGGCCTGATTGCGTTCGTTGTGATCGACAAGTATCACACGATCTTTTTCCGGGACCATTAATTGATCACGGCTTACAAGCCCCACAAGACGGCCATTTTCAACGACCGGGTAATTGCGGAAATTTGTAGCTTCCATTGTCCCTTTGATATCACTGAGCATATCGGTTGGTTTGAAGGACGTGATGTTTTTTTGCATAATCCGGCTTACCGGCACACACTGGTTAATCAAACGCGCACAAGTATATGTATCATACGGCGTACTGATGATCAAAGTATGTTTTGCTTCTGCCTCTTCAACAACTTCCGCAGAAACTCTGCCGCTTCCTGTAACAATCAAGCAAGAAATTTCCTGTTTGATGCATTCAAAGATGGCTTCATCCGTACGATCCCCAATTAAAACGACATCGTTTTTCTTGACAATCTTTTCAATCATACGTGAGCTTCCAGCTGCAATCCGAACATTGCCTTCGACTTTAACACTCTGATCCGCATTTACAACGACGTCACCATCAACAACAGCAATAATATCGCGCAAAGCAATTTTCGCTTCCGACAAATTCTGCATGCTCAGTTCTTGAAAATAACGTTGTGCCAAATCACTTACCGTTACAATCCCAACAAGGTTTTGATCTGCATCGACAACCGGTACGGATTTCAAGGACTGTTCACGCATAATGGCTCCGAGCTTGCGCAAGTTATCAGTTTCCTTCACGACAGTTTTGCAATCAAGAGTTATATCTTTGACTCTTGGATATAAATCTGTAATCAATAACGGCTGTGGGACATTGAAATGCTCCAAAACAAATTTCGTTTCCGCATTAATTTTCCCGGCTCTAGCCGCTACGACATTTTCTCCTAGTTCAGATTTCAGATGGGCATAGCCAATAGCTGAACAAATAGAATCCGTATCTGGATTACGATGGCCGATTGTGTAAATAGGCTTTGTCTCTTTCATGAAATACAAATACCTCCAATGTATATTTAATCTTCTAGCCAAAACAATAAGTTTCGTGTCTTCTAATCATTATACGACATATTACCCCTCTTAGAAAAGGGTCGTCTATATATTTTTTATCAAATGCAGTATAATAAGCTTTAATAATTTATTTCTACGAGGTGCAAAATGAAACCAATTTTACCACAAAGCCATTTCAGCCGCCTTATGCGAGCTATTGTCGAGTTCAATCTCATCGAAGAAAACGATCACATCTTAATTGGTGTTTCCGGCGGCAAGGACAGTATTTTCCTGACATATGCCTTGGCTGTCATGCGAGAACGCCTCAAAAAGAATTTCACTTTGGGTGCACTGACCATCAATCCGATGTTTACGGATGATTTCAATGTAGATCGCGTAACAAAGTTTTGTGAGAGCCTCTCGATTCCCCATTTTGTCCATGAAGTCGATATTGCCGGCACGATTGAAAAACAAGATGGCAAAACGCCTTGCTTTACCTGTGCGTATTTTCGCCGAGGTGCGATAAATCGATTTGCCAAAGAACACGGCTACAACAAAATCGCTTACGCTCATCATAATGACGATGCTGTCGAAACTTTTTTGATGAGTCTTTTTTATTCAGGACAAGTCAAAACCTTCCTGCCAAAAACCTACCTCGACAAAATGGATTTGACGGTCATCCGTCCTTTGATCTACTTTAGAGAAAGCGAAGTTCGAGATACCGTATCCATTCATGGTTTCAAGCCCATCCCCTCGCCTTGTCCTCTGGACGGACATACCGTAAGGCAGGATGTCAAAGAACTCATTGAAAAACTTGGCAAAGACAATCCTATGCTGTATGAGCACCTCGCCGCCGGCATGCGAGAAAGTGCCTTAGGAGATCTGTGGCCTGCCAGCAAGACCCGAGACGAAATGAAATTGATCTATGATGCCTACATGTACAAACAATAAAAAACACAGGATCGCAGCTATTGCACTGCGATCCTGTGTTTTTTATTGTTCTTCTACGGGAATGTTCCCCGTTTTTATTTGTGAGTCATAATCCATATTATTGAAAATACGTTTTCTTGACGCATCAAATTTATCATTTACGATACTTTTCGCCGGGTCGAATTCCGCTGTCTTTATATCCGAAATATCCAATATTGCATGGATCATATCGTCTGTCATATAGGGCCGATTCACCGCATTTTGTATTTCAGACCATTTTTCCGGATATTTTGCCTTGAATTTATCCGACGCCCACATGATGACTGGTATTTCAATCATGTTGCGAGTAGGATTTTCTTCGATATGTCCGGCAAAGCCGCCTTCATCATAAACTGCTTCACTGTGATCGGGAACGTATATGACCAAAGTTTCTTCATCGCGGAATTTGTTGATAATAGAGCTGACAATATAATCATTATAGTATAAAGCATTGTCATATTGCGCGATGATTTCCTTTTTTTCATCAGGAACATCCATCTTGACATCATCTTTTGTAAACTTTGAAAAACTATACGGGAAACGATTGTAATAAAGGCCATGACCGCCCATGAGATGGACCACATAAAAGTTTTTATCTGAACGCTCTTGCTGCGCTCTATCAATCAAAGGAAAGAGCTCTTCATCGAGTATGCCATAGTCTTCACGCGAGTCACGGATTCTGGTAAACTCATGATGCGCGCTGTGTTCGGCGTAAATCTGCGCGACATTCCCCCATACACCGGAACTTTCCTGATTGGAGAGCCAATTGGTCTTATAGCCAGCGGCATTCATGACATCGATCAAATTATTGTATTCATACCAATCCTTATCTGACTCACGATCACAAAACGTAAAGAGCTCACTCAAAACTGCAATCGTCGTCGAATGTGGACTTACACAATCTTTAAATACAGCGAGTTCCCCTTTGTTATTCATCGCATCCAAATTCGGTGTATTCGGCACACCATAACCATATAGATGCATGTGGTTCCGATTCGTCGATTCGCCTAAAATAAACACAATATTTTTAATTTTGCTATTGTTTTCTGTAAGCTGAATATCTGAGGTAAGCTTTGAAGATAGATTACGATATGCAACCATATTTTTGACAGCAACCTGTGTCGAGGCATATACTCTTTGGATCGGCAGCAATTCATCCCAGAAAAATGCCGTATACACCGTGAACATTCTCACACTGTAAAAAAGGCTCACTCCAAGCAAAGCAAATACGACCCGGTTTTGCAACCGCCCACTTAGGCGCATGCGTGCAAATATACGGCGTTTTTTTAAGAAAAAAACAATCCCGAGCATGATAATAGCCGCCGCTATTTCCTTTGCCCCAAGATACATTTTAAGAAATTCCAGAGATTCTCGCATATTTGATTCCAGCAGTGAATTGATAATTCCCGTGCCAATCAGAGCCTTGTAATTATACATGGCAAAAACTTCCACGATAAATGGAATTGCACTGACAACTAACAAGATAGACTTTGCCATCCGCTTCAGTAGAGGATTATACAAAAACTGAAGTAAAGCTGCCAATAAAGTTGTACCCAAAAATAGCGTAAATCCATAACCTATCATGACTTCAATACGATTTGCATTGATCAGCGACCATGCCATCGTAAAATAATTCAACAAGAAAAAGAGAATGATAAAATTTGCATTTTTCTGAAATAATCGCTGCATCCGGCCGGCTGCCTTAAGTAGCTTCAATTTCAATGTACCTTGTTTCATATGTAAACCTCACTTTATGTCAGTACCTGCCTTCACGAATAAGGCGGTTCATTTGTCTTTAACATTATAACTATAGACTAAATCCAATAATTTTTCAACATAAATTTCAGCGGATTTTCATAAAGTGAGACCATACTGTATATTTTACTTAAATAGTAATTTTTCCCAAAATAAAATAGGCATGCCGCGAGGCAATGCCTATTTTTTCATTTTCCTATAGCTGCTCCATAAACCACAAATTGTTCATCCGCAGTAAAACCTAAGGAAGCATTGAGCTTTTCATCATCAAAGGCCCCGATTGCACATACGCCGATGCGCGCGGTTTGGCCTGCAAGATATAAATTCTGGCACACATGCCCCGCATCAAGATGCAGATAGCGATAGGCTCTTTGCCCAAAAGCATATTCCATCCGCTCTAAAACAGCTGACCACATAAAGGTCACGGCACTATTTTCGACCATCGGTCGCGCCTTAAAGGACGCCAACAGCTGCTCTTGGGTTGACTCTGACAATTCAACCGGCAAAAGTGCGTGCTCTAGTGCCAAAAAGCGATAAAGCCCCGGTGCTACCCCTTCTACTCTTTGGATGTACAAATATGTTTCAAACGCATGTCTGGCTCCGGCTGAAGGAACGGTGCGAATACTCGTACTGCCCGGCATCGTCATCTTCACGCCCTGTGTGCACCAAAGAAGATAGGATAGTTCACTGATGGTCAATGGCGTCTGATGAAACTGACGCACCGTAGTACGAAGCTCAATGAGTTCGAGGAAATTGACCTGCTTATCTAAGAGTAAATCCGGCTCCGGCAATTTCACCAGCTTCGCCGTCAAATCATAAGGTTTTTCGACCTCTGGCGGCGGCAGTTTTTGCTCTCGCTTCGTATGTTGACAATCCGCTAAGCGGGACCCTGCCATAAATTGCTGTCCGATCGTTTTTTCCACAATATCACCTTACTTTTCTGGATTGACAAATTTATGATACTTTCCGCCCTTACGGCGGTTCATGAGTTCACCAAAAAGCTCGTCTGGTGAAATATTATGATAAGCTAACAAAACGAGGCAGTGATACCACAAATCGCCCATTTCATAGAGAATTTCTTCTTTATCGTCATTTTTGGAAGCAATGATGGTTTCTGCTGCTTCTTCGCCGATTTTCTTTAAGATCTTATCTTGTCCTTTTTCAAACAAATAGTTGGTATAAGACCCTTCCACCGGATTGAGTTTTCTTTCTTGGATGACACTATACAAATCATTTAAAATCTGTGCCGGAAGCTTCTTTTGGTCGTCTGCTTCATCGACAAGAACTACGCTCTTATCATTGCTGCCAAGACGTCTGCCGCTAAAGCAGGTATATGTACCCGTATGGCAGGCAACGCCGGTCTGATGGACTCTGACCAGCAAAGTATCCCCATCGCAATCGTAGGAAAGCTCTTTTACTTTCTGCACATTGCCAGATGTTTCGCCTTTTTGCCAAAGTTGTTGACGGCTGCGGCTAAAAAACCAGGTATAGCCTGTTTCAATCGTTTTTTCTAACGATTCTTCATTCATATAAGCCAGCATCAGCACCTGACCGTTTTCTTCCTGCACTACTGCCGGAACCAGTCCATCTGCATTAAATTTGATCATCGAAAAATCCATTACAATCGAACCTCCACTCCACGTGATTTTAAGTATTCTTTGACTTGTCTTACCGTAAACTGCCCATAATGAAAGACCGAGGCAGCTAAAACAGCATCTGCCTTACCCGCTGTCAGAACTTCGTAAAAATGCTCTAAAGTTCCCGCCCCGCCGGAGGCAATGACCGGTACAGCCACAGCTTCTGATACAGCGCGTGTCAACTCGATATCATAGCCATCTTTCGTTCCATCGGCATCCATGCTGGTCAACAAAATTTCACCTGCGCCAAGCTCTACGCCCCGCTTGACCCAGTCCAGGCAATCGAGCCCGGTCGGCGTCCGGCCGCCATTTATATAGACTTCCCAGCTATCGTCGCCGGATTTTCTGGCATCGATTGCCAGGACAATACATTGGCGACCAAACTTTTCAGCTCCCTGCCGGATGATATCGGGATTCTTTATGGCAGCGGTATTAAGTGAAATCTTATCCGCTCCGGCTTTGAGCATATTTCGCATATCCTCGACTGTACGGATTCCACCGCCTACCGTAAAAGGAATGAAAACCTGCGAGGCGCAGCCAGAAACGACTTTTTTCATAGTAGCCCGTTCTTCATTTGAAGCTGTGATATCGAGAAAGACCAGCTCGTCGGCTCGTTCGCCATCATAAATAGATGCCAGTTCCACTGGATCGCCTGCATCGCGCAAACCGACAAAGTTCGTGCCCTTGACGACACGGCCATCCTTTACGTCAAGACAAGGAATAATTCGCTTTGTATACATCTTATTCCTCCTCTGCTAGCTGCAAAGCTTGTTTTAAATCGAGCGAACCCGTATAAATCGCCTTGCCGACAATGACGCCTTCAACCCCAAAAGCCTCTGCCTTCTTGACCTTCCGGATGTCTTCTATCGAAGATACTCCACCCGAAGCAATTATTTTTACGCCGCTTTCTTTGGCGAGACTGGCCGTCGCCTCGACATTGACGCCGCTCAAGGTTCCATCGCGCGAGATATCTGTATAAATGATGTGCTTTACGCCAACATCTGCCATCTGCCGGGCAAGATTTTCCGCTTTGACATCACCGGATACACCCCAGCCTTCTACCGCAACGATTCCATCTTTTGCATCAATCCCGACGACGATGCGCTCGCCAAATTTTGCGCAGGCTGCCTTGACCAAATCCGGATCTTTGACGGCAACTGAGCCCAAAATCACGCGTTCAACGCCAAGGTCAAGCAGCATTTCAACGGTTTCCATCGTGCGTATGCCGCCACCGAGCTCAATTGGTATAGAAACAGCTGCGATAATTTCTTTTATCGCTTCAAGATTTACCGGTTTTCCTGCCAAAGCTCCATCCAAATCTACAACATGAAGATACTTTGCCCCTTGCTCTGCCCATTTTTTCGCCATCTCTTGCGGTCGATCCGAAAAAACAGTTTCTTGAGAAAAGTCCCCTTTTGTCAATCGCACACATTTACCGCCGCGAATGTCAATTGCCGGAAAAATAATCATGGTTTTTATCCTCCATCGTCGAAATAATTGTCTGGTCTTATTCAGCCCTCGATAAAATTCTTCAATATGTGTAAGCCAACATCACCCGATTTTTCCGGATGGAACTGTGTTGCAAAGACATTTCCCTTCGCAACGGCAGCTGTGATCTGTTCTCCGTACTCTGTAACAGATGTAATGATGCTCTTGTCTTCAGGCACTGCTTGAAAGCTATGCACAAAATAAACATAAGAGGTCTCTTGCAACCCTTTAAATAAATCCATACCTTCTTTTTGCGGCAGGACTTTTAAAGAATTCCATCCCATATGCGGTATTTTGAGTCCAGGTGCTTGGATTTTCTTTACCTGGCCTTTGAATATCCCCAGACCTTTTGCTTCTGGCGATTCTTCACTGCCTTCAAACAGAACTTGCAAGCCGACACAAATTCCTAAAAGCGGTTTTCGCGCCTCAATTGCTTGAAAAATCGCTGGCACCAAACCAGAAGCATTGAGATTTTTCATGCAATCCCCAAAAGCGCCTACCCCGGGCAGGACAATTTTTTCGGCCGCCGCAATGATTTCTTCATCACTGGTCACCGTAACATCGGCACCAAGTTTCACAAATGCTTTTTCTACACTGAACAAGTTCCCCACACCATAATCAATGATCGCTATCATGCAGCAAACCTCCTATAATATACCTTTTGTCGATAAAACGCCTTGAATACGTGGATCTTGTAGTACAGCATCTGCCAAAGCATGTCCAAGGGCCTTGAATATTGCTTCTACTTTATGATGCGAATTCCTGCCATACTGCACTTTTACATGCAATGTAATTCCTGCATGTACACTAAATGCACGCAAAAACTCTTCAGTCAGCTCCGTGTCATAAGCACCGATCATCGGTGCCATGTCGCCAGCATCATAGACAAGATATGGCCGCCCGCTGATATCGAGTGACACAAACGCCAAGGCCTCATCCATCGGCACATAGCTTGTGCCGTAACGTTTGATTCCCTTTTTATCGCCAATTGCCTGTTTAAAAGCCGTTCCCAGTGCAATCCCGATGTCTTCTATGCTGTGATGCCCGTCAACAAGGATATCTCCATCACAAACGACTTCAAGATCCATCAAGCTATGTGCCGCCAATAAAGTCAACATGTGATCAAAAAATCCTATACCGCTGTCAACCTGGCTTTTGCCCTCACCATCAAGGTTCAGTGCCAGACCGATCTTGGTTTCTGCTGTATTTCGCACTACATTTGCCGTCCGCATAAAAAATCATCTTCCTTCTACAAAATCTTTTATGGCTTTGAACCAGGCATCATTCTCTTCTCTGGTTCCGATAGATATGCGCAAGCAATTTTCTAAACGTGGTGCATCACCAAAACTGCGCACTCCAATTCCAATATTTTCAAGTCGTTCATTGAGCTGTTTGGCATATTCATAACGCACCAAAATAAAATTGGTCTGTGATGGATAGACCGTAAAAGCATCTATTCTTGACAATTCTTTTTCCATCCGTTTTCGTTCGGCAATGGTCATCTGAATACGCGGGACGAATTCATGGCGCATTTGATAAACCGTGTCCGCCGTGACCAAAGACATGACATTTATGCAATACGGCATGAATGCCTTATCCACCATGCGAATGATCTCTTCGTTTGCCAGCATATAACCAACACGAGCCGCCGCTAAGCCATAAGCTTTGGAGAACGTTCGGGCAACGATCATATTCGGATATTTTTTCAAAAGGCTCACAGCCGATTCTCCATAAAACTCCACATACGCTTCATCGATGACAAAGGCACATTGAATGTTTTGTGCAATATATTCAATGTCTTCCATAGAAATCGCATTTCCTGTCGGATTGTTCGGCGTACAGATCACAGCCATAGCTGCATCGGCTGCATTTGCAGCTGCGACAAATTTTTTGGCGTCAAGCGAGTAATCTTCTTCTAAGGCAACAGGAACACCTTCGGATTCACTGTATTTTGCGTAAATCGTGTACATCGAAAAAGATGGCTGCGGATACACGATTTTCTTGCCTTTGCCACCAAAAGCAAAAAAGAGTTTCTCCAAAATTTCGCTCGATCCATTGCCTAATAATACATTTTCCTTCTTGACCTTGAAATTATCTGCAATCTGCTCTTTCAGATCATCCATTTCTGTGTTTGGATAGCGATTGAACGCAACTCGAGACAGTCGCCCCATAACACGATCTTCAACGATTGGCGGCAGGTTCAAATTGCTTTCATTGGCATTCACTTTTATATTCCAGTCTTGTTCCGTCACATCATACGATGGCAGATTGACCAGATCTTCTCTATATTTTAACATTAAAAAGTCCCCCTCAAACGAATTGCATTGGCATGTGCCTGCAGGCCTTCCGCTTCAGCCAAACGAATAATATCTGCCTGAACCGCCTGCAAAGCTGGTTGTGTATACGAAATAACGCTTGTGCGTTTCATAAATGTTTCTACATTGAGTACCGAATAATAACGCGCCGTCCCGCCTGTAGGCAAGACGTGATTCGGTCCGGCAAAGTAATCGCCAAGTGGCTCTGGCGAGTACGCTCCTAAAAATACGGCTCCGGCATGACGCACATATGGCAAAAGACGAAATGGCTCTTCTGTCAGGATTTCCAAATGTTCTGGTGCCGATACGTTCGCCAGTTCCATTGCTTTAAAGATATCGCCCGCCACTATGATCAAACCATTTCGTTCAATCGAAGCCCTGGCAATTTCTTGACGATCAAGTTTTGCCAGCTGCAGTTCGACTTCTTTTTCCACTTTTTCAGCTAACGCTTCACTATCGGTAATGACGATGCTCGATGCCAACACGTCGTGTTCTGCCTGGCTTAGCATATCGGCAGCTACATATACAGGATCTGCCTTCTCGTCTGCTACGATCAAGATCTCACTTGGGCCTGCCAGCATATCGATATCGCAGTGCCCATAAACGGCTTTTTTAGCTAATGTCACAAAAATGTTGCCAGGTCCAGTAATCTTATCGACACGAGGAATCGTCTGCGTGCCAAAAGCCATAGCCGCAATGGCCTGTGCCCCGCCGATTTTATAGATATTCTTGACCCCAGCTTCGCGAGCTGCAATCAACACGTATGGATTCATCTTTCCATCTTTATCGGCCGGTGCCATCATGATGATTTCGCCAACACCTGCAACGGCTGCCGGCACAGCATTCATGATCACCGAAGATGGATACGATGCCGTGCCTCCCGGAACGTAAAGCCCTACGCGATCGAGCGGAATGATCGACTGCCCGAGAATCGAGCCTTGTTCACGATACGTCATCCATGAACGCGGTTTTTGCTCTTGATGGTAAGAGCGGACATTTTCAATTGCCTTCTTTAAAGAAGCTACCACGTCGGCATCAGCTGCAGCTTCTGCCTCTTGATATTCTTCCTCCGAGACCAAGAAATCCGCGGCAGAAAAATCTGCTCCATCTAAGAGCTTCGTGTATTTTATTACAGCTAAATCGCCATCTTGGCGAACTTCGCTGACAATCTTATCGACAATTTGGGCCGCGGATAAATCTTCCCCATATAACTCTTTATTTCTTGCTCTGATTTTGGGACTGAGCTCGACTTGGTCAAACGCTGCTTTTTTTAGCAGTGCTTCAACTGCCGCTGTACCGATTTCTTCTGCCTTGATGATTTTCATTTTAAAGCCCCGCTTTCCAAGATTTTGCGCAAATCCTCAACCATCGGATGAATTCGATTGAATTTCATTTTAAAGCTGACACGGTTGGCAATCAAACGCGCCGTTGCATCTGCAATGTAGGCAATCTCTTCTAAGTCATTTTCCCGCAGTGTCGTTCCTGTTTCCACAATATCGACGATACTTTCGGATAAGCCGACAATTGGACCGAGTTCAATCGACCCATTGAGCTTAATGAACTCCATTTGCATGCCTTTGCTATTAAAAAATTTTTCCGCTGTTTTCGGGAACTTTGTCGCCACTCGCGTATGAGAATAGTCGGTCAAGTTTTCCCGCTTTGTCGCTTTATGTACAGCCATCATCAAATGGCAGCGACCAAAACCCAAATCCAGCAGTTCATAAACATCCTTTTCTGCTTCCATCAAGACATCTTTACCGATGATGCCAATATCTGCCGCCCCATATTCTACATAAGTCGGAACATCTGCGGTCTTCGTTATGATAAACTTTATTTTTTTCTCTTCATTGGTTATGACGAGCTTACGCGATTTTTCACTGAGTCCCTCTGCACTATACCCCACTTTTGCTAAAAGATCCGAAGACAAGGAAAACAGTTTACCCTTTGGCAAAGCAATCGTCAAATAATCCATATCGTTTGAAGTCATAAGATAACCTCCATTTTTTCTTTAGTCAATTAAAGTAATAACATATTGACATGTTAGCACGGAGTTGTGAATTCGTCAATAGCTAAAACAGGATTTTTGCCCTAGATGTAGAATATATACAAAATGTTATACGACTATTTTGCCATATTTTTCTTATTTTGTTTAGTATAAAGGAGCGTTTTACCATGTCTTTGAATATATTGGCGTTAAGCAAACTGACAGAAAAACAAATAGCTGCCATTTACGCCGCCCATGAAGATGTTCAACTAACAACCTGCAAAAGTGCTGAAGCAAAAGATCATATCGCCGATGCTGATATTTTATTAGCCTGGGGCCAGACAGATCTTAGGCCTCTGTTGCCACTGGCGCCAAAACTCAAATGGGTACATGCCCTCAGCGCCGGAGTAGAGAATTTACTATCGCCCGAGCTTGCTGCCTCTGATATCATATTGACCAACTCACGCGGCATCCATGGTATTCCGATTTCTGAGCACGTGCTTGGCATCATGCTCGGTTTTACAAGAGGGCTCTTTGCCGCCTACGATCAACAAAAAAACAAACAATGGAAAAAACTGCACGAGGCCGATGAGATCTACGAAAAATCCATTGCGATCATCGGCCTTGGCAGCATCGGCCGAGCTATCGCCAAAAGGGCAAAGAGCATGGGGATGACGGTACTGGCAACAAAGCACAAACTGACGACTGAACTATTCGTCGATGCGCTTTATCCACCAGAAGAACTGGCAGCAGCCATCAGCACCGCTGATTTCGTCGTCGTCACACTGCCCTTGACGGAGGAAACAACCGGACTTTTCACCTTGCCTATTTTTCAAAAAATGAAATCCTCCGCCTTCTTCATCAATGTATCGAGAGGTCCTATCGTAAATGAAAAAGACTTGACGCAGGCCCTTCAAGAGAACCTCATTCGCGGCGCTGCCCTCGATGTATTCCAGGAAGAACCTCTGCCGGAAAGCTCCCCGCTTTGGGATTTGCCAAACCTGCTCATCACACCGCATTGCGCGGCTATATTCAAAACATTCACCATCAGAAGATACAGCCAAAACATCATAACATTGGTTCATGAATTTCAATTGTCCCTTTAATAAGGTCTTTAG
>Ga0183099_1001024_pt1 | contig 17304 bp, 13 predicted proteins | sample Biomet1_FD_127788 | JGI IMG/M metagenome (GOLD analysis project Ga0183099, IMG submission 127788) | Microbial communities from bioreactor (seeded with anoxic lake sediment) at LBNL, California, USA - Biofuel metagenome 1 | ecosystem: Engineered > Bioreactor > Anaerobic > Unclassified ... | reverse complement strand
CCAGCCCCAGGACGGGCGAGGGTGTGGGCTCCAGAGTGAAGAGGGCGCAAAGCAGCAGCATGGCGCTGATGGTTGCGCGGGCGCGTTCCTCGATGGGCGGCAGCGGAATGGAGGGGGGCGGGCTAATGTTCTCTTGGTGGTACAGGCAGATTTCGTCCACCGCTTGGCGAGAATAGCGCGCAGGAGTTTGGATGGTATAGCCGCCGCCCAGGGCACGCACGCGGTGTGGCACGCGCCGGGAACGCAATACCAGGCTCCAGAGTTGCGCTTGGCGGGCATTAAGCCTGCCCGGGGGGGAGCCGTCTACGAGGGGCGCGACGTCTGGCCAGGGCGTGGCGATGCGGGCGGAGCGTAACGATGTGGGCCGGAGCGAGTTGTTGCTCGCCGCTTGCCAGGGGCAATGCAGCTCCGTAGATGCTGGCGCATCACCCAGAGAGTGGTCCTGCGCATTGCTACCCGGAGATTTCGGCGCTTGGTCTGACATGGGGACATCCTAGCGGCAAGTGCAGGCGTGCGCTAGGAGAAAGAATTTGTGCCCAGGCAGTATGGGCGTTCCTGCCAAGGCTTGTGATTGTGAAATGAGTCGAGAGTCTGAGACGATGCAGAATGGAATGAAGCGAAGGAAGAGCGTGCCCCAACGCAAAAAGGGCCGACACCAGGAGGTGCCGGCCCGTATGGGCAAGGGATGAAGCGGGCCGTTCGGCTTAGCGCTTCGAGTACTGGAAGCGGGCGCGGGCGCCGCGCTGGCCGTACTTCTTACGCTCTTTCTTACGGGCGTCGCGGGTCAGGAAACCAGCGCGCTTCAAGGTACCACGAAGCTCGGGATCGATCTCGAGCAGAGCGCGGGAAATGCCGTGACGCACAGCCTGAGCCTGGCCAGCCACGCCGCCGCCGGCGACAGTGACTTTGATGTCGAACTTGTCGACAGTCTTGGTCAGCTTGAGGGCCTGCTGAACGATCATCTGCAAGGTTTTGCGCGGGAAGTATTCCTCATACGGGCGATTGTTGATGAGGATAGTTCCAGTGCCCTGGTAAACGCGAGTGCGGGCGACAGCGTTTTTACGCTTGCCGGTGCCGTAATTGAATTCCATCATGGAATGCTCCCTGATGTGATGGGTTAGATATCCAGAGCCTGAGGCTTCTGGGCGGCATGGGTGTGCTCGGGACCGGGGAACACCTTCAGCTTCTTGATGATCTGCCGAGCAAGGCGGTTCTTAGGCAGCATGCCGCGAACAGCCTGGATGATCACCAACTCCGGATTCTTCTCAAGCATTTCCTTGAGCGTACGGGACTTCAGTCCACCGGGGTACAAGGTGTGCTTGTAGTACATCTTCTTGTTCAACTTGTCGCCAGTCACTTTGATCTTCGAGGCATTCACCACGACGATGAAGTCGCCGCCATCCATATGGGGGGCGAAGCCGGGCTTGTGCTTACCGCGCAGGCGGTGAGAGATCTCTGTGGCCAGACGGCCCAAGATTTTGTCCGCGGCATCAACCACGAACCATTCGCGCTTCAGGTCCGAAGGGACCGGGCTGTACGTATTCATGTAGGTCAGCTCCTTCTCAAAACTGGGAACAGGACTCTTACGAGCTTTGCACCAGCCTGTCAATGGGAAAATGCGGATTCATTTTGGATGCGGCAAGCCGTTCCGCCGCTCCGTGGTCCAGGAGGGTTAGCCCGCCTTGGCCACCAACTCTTTCAGTTTCGCCAGGGCGCGGTCTATTCCGGCGGGATCGGTGCCGCCAGCCTGGGCCATGTCCGGGCGTCCGCCACCGCTGCCGCCAACTTCGGCGGCCACATCCTTAATAAGGAGCGGGGCGGTGAATTTGCCGTGCAAATCTTTGGTAACGCTGATGAGCACCGTTACTTTGCCGTCCTCAGTAGGTGCGGCAAGCATGGCCACGCCAGAGGGCAGTTTGCTTTTCAGCGCGTCCATCTGCTCGCGCAGACTCTTGATGGAGGCGGCCTCTGTCTTGACGGCCAGGACCTTCACCCCGGCGATCTCTTCCACCTCGGCCATGCGTGCGCCGCCCTCGCCATTGGCGAGCTTGGTCTGCAAGCGCTCCATGTCCTTCTGCAAAGTCTTGACCTGAGCTGCCATGGCTTTGACGCGGGTTGCCACTTCCTCGGGTCGCGCCTTCACCGCCGCCTGAACCTCGGCCATTTCCTGGCGCAGGCCTTGGAGGTAGCCCAGGGTGTTCCAGCCGGTAGCGGCCTCAATGCGGCGAATGCCAGCGGCAACGCCGGTTTCCGAAAGAATAACGAAGCTTCCCGCCTGGCCGGTGTTGGTCAGGTGGGTGCCGCCGCACAGCTCCATGCTTACGCCCGGAACTTCCACCAGACACACGGTGTCTCCATATTTTTCGCCAAACAGGGCCATGGCGCCACGGGCCACGGCTTCTTTTTGCGAAAGGAACTCCCGGCCCACTGGAATGTCGTCGAGAATGGCACGGTTGACGATCTGCTCAACGCGGGTCAGTTCCTGCGGGGTCAGGGCGGAGATGTGCGTAAAGTCGAAGCGCAGGCGCTCTGGACCGACCAGGGAGCCGGACTGCTTGACGTGGTCGCCCAGCACTTGGCGCAGGGCCGAGTGCAGCAGGTGTGTGGTGGTGTGGTTGCGCGAGCTGGCCATGCGGGTACGCGCGTTCACCGTCAAGGTGGCGGTTTGCCCGGCGTTCAGCTCGCCATCGTTTACGAAAATGCGGTGTACGGTCAGCGAGGACGCGGGTTTCAAACTCTCCAGCACATCGGCGCTGCCGGTTGCCGTGCTGGCCTCGCCGGTATCACCTTCCTGGCCGCCGGATTCCCCGTAGAAAGGCGTAGCCGCAGCGACCAGCCAGCCGTCCTGGCCTTGCTCCAGCTTCTCCACTGTTTCGCCTTCGCCGTCCATCAAACCAACGATCTTGCCCTCGGCCTCCATGGCGTTGTAGCCCACAAACTTGGTCTTGCGGCCAGACTCCAGCAGGGATTGGAACATGCTGGCAACGTCTTTTTCGCCGCTGCCTTTCCAGGCCTTCTTGGCGCGGGTTTTCTGTTCCTTCATGCACACGATGAAGGCGGGCTCGTCCACGGTCACGCCCTGTTTTTCGGCAATGTCGTTGACGATATCCAGGGGGAAACCGAAGGTGTCGTACAACTTGAAGGCGAAGTCACCCTCAATGCGGTTTTTGCCCTCGCCCTTCAGGCGGGCCAGCTCCTCCTCCAGAATCAACAGGCCCTTGTCCAGGGTCTGGGAGAAGCGCTCTTCCTCTTCCTTAATGACACGCGCCATGAACTCCTGGTTGCTCAAAAGCTCCGGGTAGGCGTGGTGCATCTGGGCAACCACCTGGCGGGCGGTATCGTGCAGGAAGGGATCGATGAGGCCAATGAGCCGGCCAAAGCGGAAGGCGCGGCGGATAAGGCGGCGCAGCACGTAGCCGCGACCCTCGTTGCTGGGCAGAATTTGGTCGGTGATGAGGAAGGCGATGGACCGGCTGTGGTCGGCGATGACCTGAAGCGCCGTGTCGGTTTCCTTGTCCGCGTGGTACTTCACCTTGGCTTTGTCGGCCACAAAGTCGATGAGCGAGCGGAAAATGTCGGACTCAAAGTTGTTGCGCACACCCTGAATGACGGCAGCGATGCGCTCCAAGCCCATGCCGGTGTCGATGCTGGGGCGGGGCAGGGCGGTACGGGTGCCGTCGGCGGACTGGTCGTACTGCATAAACACAAGGTTCCAGATTTCCAGGAAGCGGTCGCAGTCGCATTTGCCGATGCCGCAATCCGGGCCGCAGGCCATGTCCGCGCCCTGGTCCACGTAAATTTCGGAGCACGGGCCGCACGGGCCGGTGTCGCCCATGGTCCAGAAGTTGTCCTTCTCGCCCAGGCGGAAGATACGCTCCGCCGGAACGCCCGCCACCTGCTGCCACAGCTCGCCCGCCTCGTCGTCATCCTTGAAGATGCTGACGTAGAGCTTCTCCTTGGGGAGTTTCAGCTCCTCGGTGATGAAGCCCCAAGCGAACTTGATGGCGTCGGCCTTGAAGTAGTCGCCAAAGGAGAAGTTGCCGAGCATTTCGAAGAAGGTGTGGTGGCGCGCAGTGCGGCCCACGTTCTCCAGGTCGTTGTGCTTGCCGCCCACGCGCAGGCATTTCTGCGAGGAGGTGGCGCGCACGTACGGGCGCTTTTCCTGGCCCAGAAAGACCTTTTTAAACGGCACCATGCCTGCGTTGGTGAACAGCAGGCTGGGGTCGTCCTTGGGAACCAGGGTGGAGCTTTCCACAATGGTGTGGCCGTTCTGTTCGTAATACTTCAGAAAACGGGAGCGGATTTCTGCGGCGTTCATGCGGTTTTTCGTTCTCCAGAAGAATATTTTAGGTGGCGTGCCCGTTTGAGCGCGGGTCCGTGCCGGTCTACTCGTCTTCTTGCTCGGCGGCCAGTTCCTCCGCCGCGGGAATAAAGGCGGGCGCGGTTACGCCCAGGTGCTCCAGAAGCTTGTCCTCAATCTGCTGGCGCAGCACGGCGTTTTCAATGAGCAGGGCGCGGACGTTTTCCTTGCCCTGGCCCAGGCGCTCGCTGCCAAAGGCGAACCAAGAGCCGGACTGCTCGATGATCTTATTCTCGATGCCCAGGTCGATGAGCTCGCCCTCGCGGCTCATGCCGGTGCCGTACAAAATATCGACCAGAGCCTCGCGGAAGGGCGGTGCAACCTTGTTTTTCACAACCTTGATGCGCGTGCGGTTGCCGTAGGCTTCTTCCTTGTCCTTCAGGCTTTGGATGCGGCGGATGTCGATGCGGATGGAGGCGTAGAACTTGAGTGCGTTGCCACCCGTGGTGGTCTCCGGGCTGCCGTAGCCGGTCATGCCGATCTTCATGCGGATTTGGTTGATGAAGACCACGACGGCGCGGGATTTATGAATGGTGCCGGTAAGCTTGCGCAGGGCGTGGCTCATAAGCCGGGCATGGCCGCCCACCTGGGTCTCGCCCATTTGGCCTTCCAATTCGGCCTGCGGAATCAGCGCGGCCACGGAGTCTATGACCACGAGGTCCACCGCGCCGGAGCGCACCAGCAGGTCTGCGATTTCCAGCGCCTGCTCGCCGAAGTCCGGCTGGGAGATGAGCAGTTCCTCGGTTTTGACACCCAGGCGGCGGGCATAGGCCACGTCCAGGGCGTGCTCGGCGTCGATGAAGGCGGCGGTTCCGCCGCGTTTTTGGCACTCGGCAACCAGGTGCAGGGTCAGCGTGGTTTTGCCCGAGGATTCCGGGCCGTAAATTTCAGTCACGCGCCCTTTGGGAATGCCGCCCACGCCCAGCGCAATGTCCAGGCCGATGGAGCCGGTGGGAATGACCGGAATGGCGGTGAGCGCCGCGCCGTCGTCCATGCGCATGATGGACCCCTTGCCGAACTTGCGCTCGATGGTGCCAAGGGCGGTATTCAGGGCTTCAAGGCGCAATTCTTCCGGGCTGAGGCTGGGCTTCTTGGCCATGATTTCGGACCTCCGGGGGCGTTTTGGGGGCGCAGTACGGGCGCAAACACGGTCCGATACCAGAACATGCGACGCAGGGCAACCAAACCGGCGGAACCGCTCCGGGTGCGCCTTTGCTGCCACCCGGAAATTTGTGTCTTTTGCCTGATTAATGATGGTCGCATTTTGGCACGGGTTATAAGCTGGGGGCATGCTTGCGCCATATTGGCGAGGATACGGGGCTGGCGCGCTTTCCCCGGCGCGAAGCCGACGCCCCCCCAAACAAGGAGCCCCGGCAAGGCGCATGGCCAAGCCGGGGCTTGTGTGTGTCAAAGGGGCGGGGAGGGCGCTTGGGCAATGCCCATGGCTTCCGCTCGGTGTCGTCCGCTATGCTTCTGGCTGGCCGCTGTCTCCGGCATCAACCACCTGCGCCGTGCAGGCCTGGGCCTTGGCGGCTTCCTCGGCACGCAGGGCGCGTCGGAGCACCTTGCCGACCATGGTTTTGGGCAGGCTTTCGCGGAATTCCACCTGTCGGGGCACTTTATAGCCCGCCAGCTTGCTCCGGCAAAAAGCGATGATCTCGGCCTTTGTGGGCTTTTCTCCCGGTTTGGGCACGATGAAAACCTTGACGACCTCGCCGCGCGCATCGCAGGGAATGCCCACGGAAACGGCCTCGTGAACCTTGGGATGCTGGTGCAGAATCTCATCGATCTCACGCGGATAGATGTTGTAACCGGCACTGATGATGAGGTCTTTCTTGCGGTCAACGATGAAGAAGTAGCCGTCGTCGTCCATGTAGGCGATGTCGCCGGTGTACAGCCAGCCGTTACGTAAAACATCCGCGCTTTCGTCGGGCTTTTTGAAGTACCCGGCCATGGTTTGCGGGCCGCGCACTACCAGCTCGCCCAATTTATTGGGCCCCAGGTGCGGGCCACCCAGGTCCATGTCCACGATTTTTGCGTCGGTGCCGGGCACGGGCAGGCCGATGGAGCCGTTTTTGAAACGGCCATTCAGCGGGTTGATGTGTGTGACCGGGCTGGCCTCGGAGAGCCCATACCCCTCGCAGATATGCGCGCCTGTGGCTTTGCTGAACAGCTCAAACCATTCCACAGGCATGGGCGCGGAACCGGAAACGCAGTACTTGATGGAAGACAGATCGTAGGACGAGACGTTCTTTTGCTGCATCAACGAAATATACACCGAGGGTGCGCCTGGGAAGACCGTGGGCTTTTCCTTGTGGATGGTTTTCAGCACATCGCCTGGCACATAGCGCGGAAAAGGAATCTGCGTTGCGCCCAGGGCTGTGCACAGGTTTAGGCACACGGTCAGACCATAAATATGGAAGTAGGGCAGCACGCCCAAAAACAGCTCCTGCTCCGCACCCAGGCCCGGCAGCATGGCGGTACATTGCATGAGATTGGCGCACAGGCTGGCGTGGGTAATCATGCAGCCTTTGGCCTGGCCGGTGGTGCCACCGGTATACTGCAACAGCGCCAGGTCCTTTTCCGGGATAAGCCCCTTCGCTGTGTAGGTGGACATGCCGCTGAGCAGCGTATTCCAGGGGAACACGCGGGTGTCGTCGAAGGTGACCTTGCCACTCTGGCCATCGCGCCAGGAGCGCAACTTGTACAGCATGTTGAGCGGGAAGCGCAGACCATCGGCAATGCCGGACACGAAGTATTTTTCGATGTTCAGCTGGGGGCGCAGGGCGTCAATTTTGGGCCAGAGCAGGTCCAAGGTGATGAGAAAGCGTGCACCGGAGTCGCGGAACTGGTGGACGATCTCCGTCTCCATATACAGGGGATTGGTGAACACCACAGTGCCGCCAGCGCGCAGCACACCCCAGTAGGCGATGATGGTCTGCGGCGTGTTGGGCAGCATGACAGCGACCCGGTCGCCGCGCTTCAACCCATGCTTGCGCAGGTTGTGGGCGAGGATTCCGGTCAGACGCTTGAGCTTTGCATACGTGATGGACCAGTTTTGAAACGACACGGCAGTTCTGCCGGGCCAACGCTTGGCGGAGTCGTCGAGAACCTCAAAAACCGGCTTTGTCTCAATGCGCGGGAAATGTGGAACATCCTGGTCATAATGCTTGAGCCAGGGGCGGTCAATGTCTGGCATGGGCCAACCTCTTGGGATTGCTTGGGGGCGCTTAAAACGCCGCTGGACTATAGGGGCGGTAGGGGAGTGTGGCAAGGAGAAATGCAGGAGGTGTTTCGTAGGCGTTTTGAGGCCTCGTTGAGACATGGCGCGTGTGGAAAATTGGGTGGGGGTGCTGCCAAGAACCGGAAAACGAGGGTTTGGGAATACTATTATTCATTCAGTATGGTGAATAATTATGGAAATCAGCGAGGCAGGGTGGCATGCGGCTGAACATGCTCAAAATCAAGAGTAGTGTTGACATTACTCATTCCCTGGGGCAATTTGTGTAAAATGAGTGGCAGAGTAAAGACACAGTGATCGTTGACTTTGTGAATGATACACCCGTATTTGGCGCATGTTTTGCATATGTTTGAGCAGGGCCACCCCACGGCAACCCTTGCCACCAGTCCAGAGTCGGCTGGTATAATCGAAAACCAAGTGAACGGACATGCTGCTCGCTGACGGAAAGTACATCAAGCCCAGCAAGGAAACCCGAGTGCTCGCCATTCTGGACTCCTTGTCGCAGGACTCCGCGCTGTCTCAGTTTGAGCTCGGCAAGCGGCTCAAGCTCTCCGGTGCCATGGTCAACCAATACTTGCGCCAACTGCAGGAACAAAATCTTATCGAGTTCCGGCCGGTGAACGGCAAGAGCTACCGATATGTGTTGACCAGCGGTGGGGAGAAAAGCCGGAGGCAGATGTTCTCCGACTACTCCAGCGAGACCGTGCGCCTGTATACGAATATTAAAGATTTGATTCTGGCCAAACTGCGGGCACTTGAGCCCTGCGGTACCAGGAAAATAGCCTTGTTCGGGGCCTCGGAAACCTGCGAGGTGGTGCTTTCCGCCCTGCAGGGCACTTCCTTTCAGGTGGTGGCCGTGGTGGATAACGATCCCGAAAAGCATGGTTCGCTTTTTCATGGGCATGTCATTTTTTCGCCGCTCGTTTTGGAGCACGTGGAATGCCAGTCCGTCATCATTACTTCTTTCGGCCGCCAGGACGAAATCCACCAGCAACTGCAGTCCGTATCCCAGAGGAGAGGACTCGAAATCGTGAGGCTGTGAGCATGGCGAACGTCCCCTCCATTACCCTGCGCTCGGGCAGATGCATCGGCCTGGGCCACCCTTGTTTCATCGTTGCTGAGGTAGGCAATAACCACCAAGGCGATATGGAACTGGCCCGGCAGATGGTCCGCGAGGCCGCCAAGGCCGGCGTGGATGCCGTGAAATTTCAAAAGCGCCACCTGGAAAGCCTGCTGACCCGCGCCGGGCGCGAGGCACCCTACACCGGGCCCAACAGTTTTGGCCCCACCTATGGTGCGCACCGATTGGCGCTGGAGCTCTCCGCCGCGCAAATGGCGGAGCTTAAGGCCTTGTCCGAGTCCCTCGGCCTGGTGTTTTTCGCCTCCGCCTGGGACGAGGTGAGCCTGGACGAGATGCTGGAGCTGGATGTGGAGCTGATGAAGGTTTGCTCCGCTGATTTGGTGAATTTGCCGCTGTTGCGAAAGGTTGTGGCCACCAAGTTGCCGGTCATCATCTCCACGGGCATGAGCAGCCTGGACGAGATCGATGCGGCAGTGGCCCTTGTTCGTGACACCCACGACGAGCTTGTGATATTGCACTGCAACAGCTCCTACCCTTGCGCCGTGGAACAGATCGGCCTGCCGGTGATGGAGACGCTGCGCGAGCGGTACGGGGTGCCCATCGGTTATTCCGGACACGAGCGGGGCTTGGCTCCTTCGGTTGCCGCAGTGGCCCTGGGGGCCTGTGTGGTGGAGCGCCACTTTACCCTCGATAAAACTCAGGTGGGCACCGACCATAAAGCCAGCCTGGAGCCAGTTGAGTTGGCCGAGCTGGTGGCCATGATCCGTGAGGTGGAAGCCACGCTGATCGTCAAAGGCAAGATTGTTTTTCCGGAGGAGCAGGCGGCGGCAAAGAAGTTGCGCAAAGGCTTGGTCTTTTCGCGGGATTTGCCTGCCGGTCATGTGCTGACCTCTGCGGACATTACCACCAGGAGCCCGTTGGATGGCATTTCCCCGGTGCACTGGGACGAGGTGCTGATACAGCTCGTTACTGTTGAGGGTGGAGTGATAACGAAGATTGTCGATGGTCCACGCGGTTAACTGGATGCCAACATTCTCAATGAGCCCATATTGCGGATCTCTTTATTGATCTGAGCGAGAATTTTTTTCCATTTCACGTTATCGACGTGATCATAACACGCACGTCCGGCATCAAAATGAAATGGGCCGGACTGTTCAATATAAAAAGTTCCCCGATAGTAGCTACGAATGTATCGTGCGATCTGTAATGCCTGATGTTCGCGAAAAGAACGTTTCATGAAATAACTCCAATAGGTTAGATACCCTAATGGTTTCATTTGCTTATTACTTTTTTGTTACATAAAAGTAATAATTTTATGAAGCAGCATCAATATTAGAAATCTGATGAAAAGTCGCACGATAGTGGATTCGCGAGAGCCTGTTTTTCGCGATTTTTTTTACCTTTTTCTTCCGTCAAGACTTTCGGATGAACATCTTTCTGTCATAATGCGCCGCGTCTATCCACTGATGATTAATATATATGCTGGAAATGTTTAATGGGCTCAGCTTTGAATTGGGTCTCGGTTTAGCGTTGGCATTGACGTTTGTTCTTGCCTATGAATTTATCAATGGTTTCCATGACACTGCAAATGCTGTGGCTACGGTTATTTATACTAAAGCGATGCCGCCGCATATGGCTGTGGTCGCATCAGGTATTTTTAACTGTGCTGGCGTGCTGGCCGGTGGCTTGGGGGTTGCCTATGCCATTGTTCACCTGTTACCGGTTGATTTGCTGCTGAATGTGGCATCCGCCCACGGTCTGGTGATGGTATTTGCATTACTGAGTTCTGCTATTTTGTGGAATCTGGGTACTTGGTATTTCGGTATTCCGGCCTCCAGCTCACATACATTAATTGGCGCTATTCTTGGCGTTGGTTTAGCCAATGCATTAATGACTGGCGTTGAAGTGAGCAAAGGTATCAATGTTCAAAAAGCGATTGATATCATGCTGTCGTTGATCATTTCGCCTTTGGTCGGGATGGTGATAGCCGGTGGTTTACTTCTGTTAATGAAGAAGTTCTTCACGACATCTAAGATCCACAAAACACCGGAAGAGCGTCAGACATGGGACGGTAAAAAACGTCCGCCATTCTGGACCCGTTTCACTCTTATTGCATCAGCAATGGGTGTAAGTTTTGTGCATGGCTCCAACGATGGTCAGAAAGGGATTGGTCTGATCATGCTGGTGCTGATTGGTATCGTTCCTGGTCAGTTTGTACTGAATATGGAAAGTACCAGTTATCAGATCGGCAGAACTAAAGATGCTGCTATTCATATGGGTGACTTTTACCAACGTAACAGTGCCTATCTGGATCAGATGATCGATTTGAAAAAAGTACCGAATGCTGAAATGCCTCAGGTATTTAAATGTGATTCAAAAGACTCGATGTCTTCTATCGCCACCGTTGCGAACTTGCTGAGTACCACCGAACACTATAATCAGCTGGATGTTGAAAAACGCAGAGAAGTACGTCGTTTATTGTTATGTCTTGATGATACCGCTAAAAAAGTAAGCAAATTACCTGGCATTCCGGCATCTGAAATTTCAGATCTGAATAAGCTGCGTAAAGCCTTACGCTGACGACTGAATATGCACCAACATGGGTTATTTTTGCTGTTGCACTGGCTCTTGGTGGCGGCACGATGATTGGCTGGCGCCGTATTGTTCAAACTGTCGGTGAGAAGATTGGTCAGAAAGGTATGACTTATTCTCAAGGTATGGCTGCTCAGATCACTGCGGCGGCGGCGATAGGTATGGCTAGCATCAGTGGTTTACCAGTGTCTACTACCCACGTTCTGTCATCTGCTGTTGCAGGGACTATGCTGGCCAACCGTTCAGGTTTGCAGTCAGGTACGGTGAAGACAATAGCATTGGCTTGGGTTTTAACATTACCGGTGACAATCGCGCTGTCAGCGGGTTTGTTCTGGCTGGGCACTTTTATCTTCGTTAACTGATTAACGCAGATTTTAATAGATTAATTTAAAAGGCCAGCGTTAATGCTGGCCTTTATCATATCTGTTTTAGCATATAGCATGCGCCAGCACCGTATTGAGTTTCATCGATGGCATAGTTGTGTGGTTTAAAACCATGCCGTTGCCAGTAGCCAACAGCCTGCCTGAGTGAAACCAGCGACATTTCTTTGTATCCCTGCTTTTTTGCCCATAGCTGCAGAAATTTCACAACCTGACTACCGAGTCGTTTACCTGCGTACTCAGGTGCAATAGCCATATCATGGATGTAAAGTAGTTGCGGCTGCGACGATGGTTGATAGATGGTATGCAAACCGGCAGGATCTCGGCTCCAGGGGTGAGCGAGGCAATAACCTACGACACAATTCTGTTGATCTGTCAGGGCCAGACACGTCTGTGGGCCAAGTGTGAGCTTTGAGCGTAAAACCGTTTCTGTTTCAGGCGTGATATCAGGGTAAACGGCAGCTTGTATATCAAGAATGACCGGCCAGTCATTGTCAGTAATAGAACGAATCATCATTGGAACGCATCATTTTTAAAGCACTAGTTTACAACGATATGGCAAAACAAGAGAGGGTAAAATAATGGCTGAAGAATGGGTCGATATCGTCGATGAAAACAATAATGTAATAGATGCCGTTCCCCGATCTGTTATGCGTCAACAGCATTTATTACACCGGGCGACTTATATTGCCATCACTAATGCTCAAGGCCAACTTTACGTACAACGGCGTACCGCAACCAAAGATTATTGTCCTTCGATGTTAGATGCCTGTTGTGGCGGTGTCGTATCCGCTGGTGAAGAGGTTCTTGCGTCAGCCTATCGTGAGTTGGCAGAAGAGATGGGTATAACAGGTGTGACTCTGAAGCCACATGGCTCATTCCTGCATATTGATAATGAATGCAATGTATGGGGTGAGCTGTTTAGTTGCCAGTATGACGGCGAGTTAACCTTACAGAAAGAAGAAGTAGACTATGTTCTGCTCATGACGGGCGAAGAGATATTGTCCAGATCTTCGGAATTTACACCCGATTCGCTGGTTGCGATCCGGCTATGGTTATCTACTCAATAAAAGGCCGTAACATACGGCCTCTCTGGTTTCGCTTTAATTAATGCTTTAGCTTCATTCTTCCCTGGCTAAATGCATCACTGCTGAATTGATACCATGCAATCGCTTCTTTGACTAATTCAGCATTACTCTTAACTGTTTTAGTCAAAGGCGTTTCAAGCGCCTGAATTTCCGGTTGTTTTCGTGGCCGTAAAATAACAAGACGATCGGATGTTAAATAGCCAAGGCCTTGATATGTCGCAATAAAGGCTCTTTGTGGGCCTTGTGGTGTGGCAAAAACATCAACACCCATAAAATTCGATGTGTAGGTGAAATTCAGCAAGCCAAGCAGGGTTGGGGCGATATCTATCTGGCTCATCAGACGATCTACCTTTTGAGCAGGCAAATGAGCCGGTGACCAAACCAGCAGCGGAATATGGTAACGCTCAACAGGCAGGTCTGTTTTACCCGCACTCGATGCACAATGATCAGCCACAATGACAAACACAGTATTTTTATACCAACTACGTTGACTGGCTTGTTTGATGAAATTACCAATAGCCCAGTCGGTATATTTTACAGCTGCTTCCCGGGTACCATTTGGTAAATCAATCCGGTTTTCAGGGAATGAGTAAGGGCGGTGATTACTGGTGGTCATTATATGGGCAAAGAATGGTTTGCCTTGTTTGCTGGTTTCATCAAAATCGCGTAATGCCATGTTATACAGATCTTCATCTGCAACACCCCAGATATTCTCATGCGTGATCTGGTCACTCTTTAATTCCAGTCGGTCTTTGACGTTATAACCGTTGTTGGCAAAGAAGTAGTTCATGTTATCAAACGTACCGTAACCGCCATACAAGAAGGACGAATCGTAGCCTTTGTTGTTGAATACACTGGCCAGTGAAAACAGTGATTCATTATTCGGGCGACGCACAATCGATTGCCCCGGTGTTGGTGGTACTGCCAGAGATAATGCTTCTAATCCGCGTACAGTCCGGTTTCCTGTGGCATACAACCGTGTAAACAGCATGCCTGTATCCGCTAGTTGATCTAAATTAGGTGTCAGCCCTTGTTTGTTACCAAACTTACCTAAATAGTCGGCAGACAGACTTTCTACAGAAATTAAGACCACATTCAGATGACGTTCTGCACCAATGTGTTTTATTTCACGTGACACATCATTGCCTGTAGCAGCAATGAAATGTGCATCTGGCGTTGCTAACTGCTGACGAACAATAGCGTTGGTCGATGAATCATCTTCTGTCTGGTAAAAATGACGATAATTCAGTTCATTATTATTAAATGCATAAAATAATGAATACAGCCCGCTGCCAGCGAGTTCATTGGAGTAGCGGTTTTCGCGCAGATCTTTTGACTGGCCGGTTACAGCAAGATTCACCAACAGCTGAACAATGATGAGCGCTAATAATGCTTGTCTGCGTGGAATGTGGCCCCAGCGGTTCAGGAATGGTAAACGGCTGATTGCCATAACCAGAGCCAAACTGGCCAGAGCACATAAACTCAACCAAGTCAGCAGGGGGTAAGATTCCCGGATATTGCCGATAACTTCATTGGTATAAACCAGATAATCAACTGCTATAAAATTAAAACGACTTTCAAATTCAGCCCAGAACACCCACTCACTAACGGCCAATATCACTAAGGCGTAAGCCGCAACAATGCTGAAAATCCATCCGGATATTTTCCAGACATTATTATTTCGCCAACGTAATGGGAACAATGTCAGCCAGAGCAAAATGGGGATCAGTACATAGCTAAGCGTTGCCAGATCATAAATAAAGCCGCTGAAAAAAGAGTAGCCGAGATCGATTGGTGATAATGAGTTTTTTTGCATGGCCATCACTGTCAGCACAATACGACTAATTGTGTTGGTTACAATAAACAAAAAACTTAACCAAATGGCAAAACGGTAACGGCTAACAGAACTGCTTAGTTTCACAATAAAAACCCATGACAACATAATTGCTGGCAGCATAAACAGGTTGTCTTAACACATCCTTAAAGTTATCGGTTTGCTTTTCAGCTATGTGACATGACACCAGAACGGGAGTCTGTTGTTACCTTCTGCGGGGAAATAAAGCTTAAAATACGTTAAGCTGAATGGTACGCGATGAATGGAGAGCAATATGCAGCGATCAGATTATGTATCGGCACAAAAATGGGTCTGGCGGGCGATGGTTCGTAGCGCATTGGTGCCATTAGTATTAGTGGAAACCGTGCTGATTGCTGTTTATCTGATTAGCAACAATATGATCCGTGAAGCGAATATCAATTATATTTATCAGCAGGCAGACAAAGAACTGCAATTGTCTGCGCAGCGGGAATCAGAAGTTATTCGGGAACAATTACTGGCTGTTTCTCGTCAAACCGATATCTATCGTGCCGAAACTCAACGAGTTTTAACGGAACAACACCATGTAACGCCACCGCTTGATTCATCAAATTATGCTGTCTCACCGCAGGGAGTGTTTTATTCGAAGAAAGATACGGGTGGTGCAGCGTCTTTTTATTCTTCAGCAACACCACTAGATAAACAAAATTATGAGAAGATTTGGCGCTTGTCTCAGCTTGACCCTCTGATGAAGCAAATTAAAGAAACTAATCCGTTAATTGCAGCTGCTTATTTTAATAGCTGGGATTCTTATAATCATATTTACCCTTGGTTTAATACATTAGAGCAGTATCCTAAGGGTATGGTGATCCCTGATTATAATTTTTATTATCTGGCGGATAAGAAAAATAACCCATTACGCACGGTTGTCTGGACTGATGTTTATATTGATCCAGCTGGTAATGGATGGATGGCTTCTTGTATTGCGCCCGTATATCGTCAGGATTTTCTGGAAGGCGTGGTTGGGCTTGATATTACCGTTGGTTCTATTATTGAAAAAATCCAGAATTTAGTCATTCCGTGGGGTGGCTATGCCATATTAGTAAACAGTAATGGCAACATTATGGCTTTACCTCCGGAAGGTGAAAAGGATTTTGGACTTCGGGAATTAACAGAGCACAGTTATCAGGAAGCAATAAAAAAAGAAATATTCAAACCTGAGCAATTTAATTTATTCCTACGCAAAGATTCTCAGCAAATTGTTTTTGATATTAAAAATAGCCTCAATGGGAGAGGGTTCCTGACGTTAAATGGCAATAAAAAATTAATAGCTTGGGACTCAATACCTGAGACGCGCTGGAAATTGATCACTGTTGTTGATGAAAACCAGGTCTACAGTGAGACCCGAACATTGGCACAGCAGTTCACTCAGATTGGTTATCTAATGATCGCGGGTTTAGTGCTGTTCTATGTCGTGTTTATCTTCTTTATCTGGTTAAGTTCTCGTCGAATGAGTAAAGCCATCTCACTGCCTTTGTTACACATGAAGAGGATGGTTGACCTGATTAGTCATGAGGAATATCAGCTGGATAAACCGGAATTTACAATTGCTGAATTACAAGAAACGGCATTGGCCGTCGTTTCTATGGGGCAAAAACTGGATACCATCACTTGTGATTTGCGACGGGCGAAAGAAGAAGCTGATGCGGCCAATAAATCCAAGAGTTTATTTTTATCCAGCATGAGCCATGAATTAAGAACACCGCTTAATGCGATCCTTGGTTTTGGGCAATTGCTCCAAAAAGATAATGATAATCTATCTTCCAGAGAGCGACAGGATTTCACCGATGAAATTATGACGGCGGGTGATCATTTACTCAAACTAATTGATGATGTGCTTAATTTATCTCATATTGAAGCTAAAGGTGCATCGCTGAATATAGAACCGGTAGATGCCATCAAAATTTGTTTTGAATGTAATGAAATGCTGCGAGCTATTGCCGAGAAAGAACAATTAACGTTATCGGCGGAATTGCCTGTTTCGCCTATTATTGTAATGGCAGACAGCACGCGTCTGCGGCAGGTTATTATTAATCTTATTTCTAATGCTATAAAATACAATCATCCTAATGGGGTGGTGAAAATAACTGCTGAGATTAGCGTAGATCATCTGAATATCAGTGTGCATGACAATGGTAATGGTATTCCTGAAGGAAAACAGCAGGATTTATTTAAACCATTTAATCGTCTTGGGCATGAAACTTCAGGCATCAAAGGAACCGGTATTGGGCTTTCTATCTCCAAACAGTTGATCGAATCAATGCATGGAAGGATCGGTTTTAGTAGTCAATGGCAGGAAGGCTCTGAGTTCTGGATTGAATTACCATTAGCCGATAATTCAGGAAGTTTATTATCTGTAACAGATAGCAATGCAGACTCTAAAGAAGCTTTATTGGTTAATGATAGATCTGAAATGACAGAAGTTCATAACTTACTTTGTATTGGTTGTGAGCCGTCATCTGTTCGACAATTAGCTCAATTATCTCGAGAGCATCAATTTGTTATTTCCAGCGCATCATCGAGCGCAGAAGGGCTCGCATTACTCAATACCGTCATTCCAGATATCATTCTGCTTGATTCGCAGGTAAGTGATTCAAATGTGTATGAGTTGCTATATCGTTTGCGACAAATGGAAATAACGGCACATATCCCTATCATTGTATTGACTGATGAGATCATGTCGGTGTTG
>Ga0183099_1001023_pt1 | contig 17308 bp, 15 predicted proteins | sample Biomet1_FD_127788 | JGI IMG/M metagenome (GOLD analysis project Ga0183099, IMG submission 127788) | Microbial communities from bioreactor (seeded with anoxic lake sediment) at LBNL, California, USA - Biofuel metagenome 1 | ecosystem: Engineered > Bioreactor > Anaerobic > Unclassified ... | reverse complement strand
TCGCGATGGATGATGGTCTGCGTTTTGCAATCCGTGAAGGCGGTCGTACCGTTGGCGCGGGTGTTGTTGCTAAAGTAATCGAATAATTCTTTCGGTTACAAATATAAACAAAGCCCCTATAATCGGGGCTTTGTTATCTTAGGGGCGTAGTTCCAATTGGTAGAACAGCGGTCTCCAAAACCGATGGTTGGGGGTTCGAATCCCTCCGCCCCTGCCAAATCAATACCGCAAGTAGCGGATTTAATGCACTGAAAACGAATACAGGTAGATTGTATGAGTGTGAATGTTGAAAGCCAGAACCGCAACAAAGGAAAAAACATCGCATTGTGGGGGCTGGTCTTCATTCTTCTGGCGGCTACGGTGGTTGGTAATTCAGTTTTTGCTGAAAAATCATTATTTATTCGTGTTGTCGCAGTGGTTATTGCTTTTGCCGCAGCAGCAGTCACAGCCTTGCAGACTCTTCAGGGTAAAGCGCTACTGACTTTTAGTCGGGAATCCATCAAGGAAGTCCGGAAAGTGGTGTGGCCTACTCGCCAGGAAACCATTCAGACAACCCTGATTATTTTTGCATTCACCGTTGTTATGGGCCTATTCTTATTCTTAATAGATGGTGCTCTGATCTGGCTAGTTGAGTTGATCACCGGAATGAAGGGTTAATAAATGTCAGAACAACGCATGAGATGGTATGTTGTACAAGCCTTTTCCGGTTATGAAGGCCGTGTATCCAAGTCATTAAAAGAACATATCAAAATGCACGCAATGGAAGACCAGTTTGGCGAAATTCTGGTTCCTACTGAAGAAGTAGTGGAAATGCGTGCCGGTCAAAAACGTAAAAGTGAACGTAAATTTTTCCCGGGTTATGTATTAGTGCAGATGATCATGAACGATGCATCATGGCATTTAGTACGTAATGTACCGCGTGTAATGGGTTTCATCGGCGGAACATCTGATCGTCCGGCACCTATTACAGATAAAGAAGCTGATGCCATTCTGAATCGACTGCAAGAGTCTGTGGATAAACCAAAACACAAAACTCTGTTCGAACCAGGTGAAGTTATTCGCGTCTCTGACGGTCCGTTTGCAGATTTCAACGGTACTGTGGAAGAAGTTGATTACGACAAGAGCCGCATGAAGGTTTCTGTGTTGATCTTCGGTCGCGCAACACCGGTTGAACTTGATTTTAGTCAGGTAGAAAAAGTTTAATATTACTGGTTGTCTGGGGCAGCGGTTATCCCTATAATTCGCTGCCCCTTTTTCTATTGGGGAGCCGATGAAGAGCTTAGCTCTGAGGCGCTAGAACCCACATTTGAGGTAATTGTAAAATGGCAAAGAAAGTTTCAGCCTATATTAAGCTGCAAGTTAAGGCCGGCAGCGCGAATCCAAGCCCACCAGTAGGTCCGGCTCTGGGTCAGCACGGTGTTAACATCATGGAATTCTGTAAAGCGTTCAATGCGCGTACAGACAAACTGGAAAAAGGCGCGCCTACTCCAGTTGTAATCACTGTATACAGTGACCGTTCTTTCACTTTCGAAACTAAAACTCCACCAGCTTCTTACTTGTTGAAGAAAGCTGCTGATATCAAGTCTGGCTCTGCAAAGCCAAACAAAGATAAAGTGGGTAAAGTGACTCATGCTCAACTGCTGGAAATCGCCAAAACTAAAGAACCAGATATGACTGGTACTGATTTGGAAGCGAAAGCCCGCTGTATCGCTGGCTCTGCCCGTTCCATGGGCCTGGTAGTAGAGGGATAAGACAATGGCTAAATTAACTAAACGCATGCGCGTAATTCGTGAAAAAGTTGATGCTACTAAAGAGTACAACATCACTGAAGCCGTTGCTTTACTGAAAGAACTGGCTACTGCTAAGTTTCTGGAAAGCGTTGACGTATCTGTTAACCTGGGTATCGACGCACGTAAATCTGATCAAAACGTTCGTGGTGCAACTGTACTGCCAAACGGTACTGGTCGTACTGTACGTGTTGCTGTATTTACTCAGGGTGCTAACGTCGAAGCGGCAACTGCTGCTGGCGCTGACCTGGTAGGTATGGAAGATCTGGCTGAACAGATCAAACGTGGCGAAATGAACTTCGACGTAGTTATTGCTTCTCCGGATGCAATGCGCGTAGTTGGTCAACTGGGTCAAATCCTGGGCCCACGTGGTCTGATGCCAAACCCTAAAGTTGGTACTGTGACTCCTAACGTTGCTGAAGCAGTTAAAAATGCTAAAGCTGGTCAGGTTCGTTACCGTAACGACAAGAATGGTATCATCCATTCTACCATTGGTAAGGTTAGCTTCTCTGAAGCTCAACTGAAAGAAAACTTAGAGTCACTGCTGGTTGCGCTGAAAAAAGCAAAACCATCGACTGCTAAGGGCCAATTCATCAAGAAAGTTAGCTTGTCTACCACTATGGGTGCAGGTTTAGCTGTTGATCAGGCTTCTCTGGATACCAAAGCTGCTTAAGCTTATTTACTAGGGGCGAGATTATAGTCTATAATCTCGCCCCTTAGTTTGGTTGGGGGTCTCGACTCCCGTCCAAGACCGCAGGTGGTGTAAACCTTAATATCCCTGCGTAGACGGTGCCGGAACCCAGCGAGAAAGATTTCTTTCTTCTGGACTCTGCCGCCGAATTCTCTCCGAAAGGAGAGGTGTTGACAGTTCTGGGTTCGCCCAGATTAACTCCAGGAGTAAGCCAATGGCATTAGGACTCGAAGACAAAAAAGCGATTGTCGCTGAAGTCAGCGAAGCTGCCAAAGGCGCACTGTCTGCTGTTGCAGCCGATTCACGCGGCGTAACCGTAGCCAAGATGACCACTCTGCGTCAGTCTGCTCGTGAAGCAGGCGTTTACTTGCGTGTTGTTCGTAACACTCTGCTGACTCGTGCAGTAGAAGGTACTGACTTCGCTTGTATGAACGACGTATTTGTTGGTCCGACCCTGATCGCTTTCTCTCACGAACATCCGGGCGCTGCTGCTCGTCTGTTCAAAGAGTTTGCTAAAGGGAACGATAAGTTCTCTATCAAGGGTGGTGCGTTCCAGGGTGAATTCATCCCTGCAGCTCAAATTGATCGTCTGGCAACTCTGCCTACATACGAAGAAGCAATTGCGAAACTGATGGCTACTATGAAAGAAGCTTCAGCTGGCAAACTGGTTCGTACTCTGGCAGCTCTGCGCGACAAGAAAGAAGCCGAAGCGGCTTAATTCTTGTAACAGAACAGATTATTTTTATTTTTAATACTTCAACGACAGGATTTTTTTCTCATGTCTATCACTAAAGACCAAATCATCGAAGCCGTTGCTGCTATGTCAGTAATGGACGTTGTAGAACTGATCACCGCTATGGAAGAGAAGTTCGGTGTTTCTGCTGCTGCTGTAGCTGCCGGCCCAGCCGCTGCTGCTGAAGCGGTTGAAGAACAAACTGAATTCAATGTTATGCTGACCGCTATCGGCGCTAACAAAGTAGCTGTAATCAAAGCTGTTCGTGCTGCAACCTCTCTGGGTCTGAAAGAAGCTAAAGACCTGGTAGAAGCTGCTCCAACTGCAGTTAAAGAAGCAGTCTCTAAAGAAGAAGCTGAAGCTCTGAAGAAAGAGCTGGAAGCTGCAGGTGCTTCTGTTGAGATCAAATAATCTACTTAACAGTAGGTTAGCGGCCTGATAAAACAGGCTAGGGCTGGTGAAGAAACTTCACCGGCCCTTTTGCGCTGTAAGCCGCAGGAATTCACATTGCTCACCTGGGCTTAAAAAAGTACGAAAAGTACGCAGTAGCAATGTATTACAGAACTGCTCTGATTAGAGCAGCTTGGGTCACTTATCAGCGAGCTGAGGAACCCTATGGTTAACTCTTATACCGAAAAAAAACGCATTCGTAAGGACTTCGGTAAGCGTGATCAGGTACTGGAAACGCCTTATCTCTTGTCCATTCAACTGGACTCCTTCAAACAATTCCTTGATGCCGACCCAGAAGGGGCATACGGGCTTGAGGCTGCATTCCGCAGCGTATTCCCCATTACCAGTTATTCTGGTACTGCGGAGCTGCAATATGTCAGCTATCGCTTGGGAGAACCGGTCTTTGACGTAAAAGAGTGTCAAATCCGTGGCGTCACCTATTCAGCTCCATTGCGCGTGAAGCTGCGCTTAGTGCTGTTCGATAGAGAAGCTGCGGCAGGCACTGTCAAAGAAATTAAAGAACAAGAAGTGTACATGGGCGAAATCCCGCTGATGACTGATAACGGTACCTTTGTCATCAATGGTACAGAGCGTGTTATCGTTTCCCAGCTGCATCGTAGTCCTGGCGTGTTCTTTGATCACGATAAGGGTAAAACCCACTCTTCAGGCAAGGTTCTGTATAACGCTCGCGTTATTCCTTACCGTGGTTCCTGGTTGGACTTTGAGTTTGATGCTAAAGACAACCTGTTTGTTCGTATTGACCGTCGCCGTAAATTACCTGCGACTATCATCTTACGTGCACTGGAATTCACGACAGAACAGATCCTGACGACCTTCTTTGAAACAATTAAATTTGAAATCAAAGATGGCAAAGTGATGATGGAGCTGGTGCCGGAGCGTCTGCGTGGCGAAACCGCGACCTTCGATATTCATGCTGGTAGCGATGTGGTGGTCGAAAAAGGCCGTCGTATTACTGCGCGTCATATTCGTCAGTTAGAAAAAGCCAACGTCAATCAAATCGAAGTTCCGGTTGAATATGTCGTCGGTAGAATTTCTGCGAAAGATTATGTGAATCCACAAACTGGTGAAGTCCTGATCAATGCCAACACGGCACTGAGTCTGGAAGCTATTGCGAATCTGTCAGTCGCTGGCTTTAAACAGTTTGAAATCCTGTTCACTAATGAACTGGATCATGGTTCATATATTTCTGAAACATTACGCATTGATTCAAGCACAAATCGTCTGGAAGCGCTGGTAGAAATCTACCGTATGATGCGTCCAGGTGAGCCGCCAACCAAAGATGCAGCAGAGCAGTTGTTTGAAAACCTGTTCTTCTCCGCAGATCGTTATGATCTGTCGACTGTTGGTCGCATGAAATTCAATAGCCGACTGGCTCGTCCAGAACATATTGGTTCAGGCATTCTGTCTGAAGACGATATCGTTGATGTGATGAAACAGTTGATTGCCATTCGTAACGGTAAAGACGACGTGGATGATATCGATCATCTGGGTAACCGTCGTATCCGTTCCGTTGGTGAAATGGCTGAAAACCAATTCCGTGTTGGTTTAGTTCGTGTTGAACGTGCAGTAAAAGAACGTCTGTCTCTAGGCGATCTGGATGCCGTACAGCCACAAGATCTGATCAATGCGAAGCCAATTTCTGCAGCCGTAAAAGAATTCTTCGGTTCCAGTCAGCTGTCGCAGTTTATGGATCAGAACAACCCGTTGTCAGAAATTACGCATAAACGCCGTATTTCTGCATTGGGCCCAGGTGGTTTGACTCGTGAACGTGCCGGTTTCGAAGTTCGAGACGTACATCCGACGCACTACGGTCGCCTGTGTCCAATCGAAACGCCTGAAGGTCCGAACATCGGTCTGATCAACTCACTGGCGGTATATTCTCGTACTAACGAGTATGGTTTCCTGGAAACCCCGTACCGCAAAGTTATTGATGGCGTGATCACCGATGAAGTGGATTACTTATCTGCGATTGAAGAAGGTAACTTCGTCATCGCACAGGCCAATGCCAATGTAGACGCAAATGGCAGCCTGAAAGATGAATTGATCCCTTGCCGTCATAAAGGCGAATCTACCTTTATGAATGCAGAACAGATCCAGTATATGGACGTAAGTCCACAACAGGTGGTTTCTGTTGCCGCATCGCTGATCCCGTTCCTTGAACACGATGACGCGAACCGCGCATTGATGGGTTCAAACATGCAACGTCAAGCGGTACCAACTCTGCGCGCTGATAAGCCGCTGGTCGGTACTGGTATGGAACGTGCTGTGGCGGTTGACTCCGGTGTTACGGTAGTTGCTCGTCGTGGTGGTTTCATCGATTACGTTGATGCATCCCGTATTGTGGTTAAGGTTAATGAAGATGAGCTGTTACCTGGTGAAGCCGGTATCGACATCTACAACCTGACCAAATATACCCGTTCTAACCAGAACACCTGTATTAACCAACGCCCATGTGTGTCTGTTGGTGAGCCAGTGATGCTGGGTGACGTGCTGGCCGATGGTCCTTCCACCGATTTGGGTGAGTTGGCGCTGGGTCAGAACATGCGCGTCGCGTTCATGCCTTGGAACGGTTATAACTTCGAAGACTCGATTTTAGTCTCTGAACGAGTGGTACAAGAAGATCGCCTGACGACTATTCATATTCAGGAACTGTCTTGTATTGCCCGTGATACTAAATTAGGTTCAGAAGAAATTACGGCTGATATTCCAAACGTAGGCGAAGCTGCTCTGTCCAAACTGGATGAGTCAGGCATCGTTTATGTAGGTGCAGAAGTGAAAGGCGGCGACATTCTGGTTGGTAAGGTAACGCCAAAAGGTGAAACCCAGCTGACGCCAGAAGAAAAACTGCTGCGCGCCATTTTTGGTGAAAAAGCTTCTGACGTAAAAGATTCTTCTCTGCGTGTGCCTAATGGTGTTTACGGTACTGTTATTGACGTGCAAGTCTTTACTCGTGATGGCGTAGAAAAAGATAAACGCGCCAAAGAAGTTGAAGACATGCAATTGCGCGATGCCAAGAAAGACTTGACCGAAGAGTTCAAAATCTTCGAAGACGGTATTTTTGGTCGTGCACGTTCATTACTGGTTGCTGCTGGTTTCAGCGAAGAAAAACTGTCTAAACTTGATCGTAAGAAGCTACTGGAACAGTCGCTGGATGACGAAGCTAAACAAGTTGAACTGGAACAGATCGCTGAACAGTACGTAGCACTGAAAGAAGAATTCGATCGTAAGTTTGAAGCCAAACGTCAGAAAATCATCCAAGGTGATGACCTGGCTCCTGGCGTGCTGAAGATCGTTAAAGTCTATCTGGCAGTGAAACGTCGTATTCAGCCTGGTGACAAAATGGCGGGTCGTCACGGTAACAAAGGGGTTATCTCCAAAATTTGTCCGGTTGAAGACATGCCATACGATGACGAAGGGAATCCTGTCGACATCGTGCTGAACCCGTTGGGCGTACCATCACGTATGAACATCGGTCAGATCCTGGAAGTTCACCTTGGTCTGGCAGCAAAAGGTATTGGTGAGAAAATTGACCGTATGGTCAAAGAACAGCGTGAATTAGCTGAATTACGTGAGTTCTTACAACGCGTCTATGATTTAGGTGGCAGCGATCAACAACAGATTGATATTGCTACACTGAGTGATGCGGAAGTTCGGACTCTGGTTCAGAACCTGCGTAAAGGTTTACCTGTTGCTACTCCAGTGTTTGATGGCGCGAAAGAAAGCGAAATCAAAGAGCTGCTGAAGCTGGCGGATAAACCTGAATCAGGCCAGATCACCTTGTTTGATGGTCGTACCGGTATGCCGTTTGAGCGTGTAGTAACTGTTGGTTACATGTACATGCTGAAACTGAACCACTTGGTCGATGACAAAATGCATGCTCGTTCTACCGGTTCTTACAGCTTGGTTACTCAGCAGCCGCTGGGTGGTAAAGCTCAGTTCGGTGGTCAGCGTTTCGGGGAGATGGAAGTATGGGCACTGGAAGCATACGGTGCGGCTTACACTCTGCAGGAAATGTTGACCGTTAAATCGGACGATGTGAATGGTCGTACTAAGATGTATAAAAACATCGTAGATGGCGATCACCGCATGGAGCCAGGTATACCAGAATCCTTCAACGTATTGCTGAAGGAAATCCGCTCGTTGGGTATCAACATCGAGCTGGAAGAAGAGTAAGGACTAACGTCCTTGTTTCTGGACTCAGAATAGTAACGGTATGCCGCGTCGCGGCATACCGAAGTTAACCTCCTGACGGGAGATACAGGTGAAAGACTTACTCAAGTTTTTAAAAGCGCAGAGCAAGACTGAAGAGTTTGACGGTATCAAGATCGGTCTGGCATCGCCTGACATGATCCGTTCCTGGTCATTCGGTGAAGTTAAAAAGCCTGAAACCATTAACTATCGCACGTTCAAACCAGAACGTGACGGCCTGTTTTGTGCACGCATCTTCGGACCGGTTAAAGATTATGAATGCTTATGCGGTAAGTATAAGCGTCTGAAACACCGTGGTGTGATTTGTGAAAAATGTGGCGTAGAAGTTACCCAGACTAAAGTGCGTCGTGAGCGCATGGGTCACATTGAGCTGGCTTCCCCAGTTGCTCATATCTGGTTCCTGAAATCGTTGCCATCCCGTATCGGTCTGTTGCTTGACATGACCCTGCGTGATATCGAACGTGTATTGTATTTCGAATCATTTGTTGTAGTTGATGCCGGCATGACCAGCCTCGAACGCAGTCAGATGCTGACCGAAGAACAATATCTGGATGCGCTGGAAGAATACGGCGATGAATTCGACGCTAAAATGGGTGCTGAAGCCATCCTGGCGTTACTGCGTGCGCAGGATCTGGAACATGAAATCGCGACTATGCGCGAAGAACTGAGCCAGACGAATTCTGAAACCAAACGCAAAAAGACCACCAAGCGCCTGAAGCTGATGGAGTCTTTCCTGCAATCTGGCAATAAACCAGAATGGATGATCATGACCGTGCTGCCAGTATTGCCGCCGGATCTGCGTCCATTGGTTCCGTTGGATGGTGGTCGTTTCGCGACTTCAGATCTGAATGATCTGTATCGCCGCGTGATCAACCGTAACAACCGTCTGAAACGTCTGCTGGATCTGGCTGCACCAGATATCATCGTTCGCAACGAAAAACGTATGCTGCAGGAAGCGGTTGACGCTCTGCTGGATAACGGTCGTCGTGGTCGTGCTATCACCGGTTCTAACAAACGTCCTCTGAAATCTTTGGCTGACATGATCAAAGGTAAACAGGGTCGTTTCCGTCAGAACTTGCTGGGTAAACGTGTTGACTACTCTGGTCGTTCTGTAATTACAGTAGGCCCGACTCTGCGTTTGCATCAGTGCGGTCTGCCAAAGAAAATGGCACTGGAACTGTTCAAACCGTTCATTTACGGCAAGCTGGAAACTCGCGGTTTAGCGACGACCATCAAAGCTGCTAAAAAGATGGTTGAACGTGAAGAAGCGGTAGTATGGGATATTCTGGATGACGTGATCCGTGAACATCCAGTCATGCTGAACCGTGCACCAACACTGCACCGTTTGGGTATCCAGGCGTTTGAGCCAATTCTGATCGAAGGTAAAGCAATCCAGCTGCATCCGCTGGTTTGTTCTGCATTCAACGCCGACTTCGACGGTGACCAGATGGCGGTTCACGTTCCTCTGACGCTGGAAGCGCAGTTGGAAGCGCGTGCGTTGATGATGTCAACCAACAACATTCTGTCACCTGCATCTGGGGAACCTATCATCGTTCCTTCTCAGGACGTGGTATTGGGTCTGTATTACATGACTCGTTCCTGCGTTGGTGCCAAAGGTGAAGGTATGGTTTTATCCGGCGCGAAAGAAGCGGAAAAAATCTACCGTGCTGGTTTGGCTTCACTGCATGCTCGCGTGAAATGCCGTATCACCGAATACGTGAAAAACGAAGCTGGTGAATTGGTTGAGAAAATCGAGCTGAAAAATACCACCGTAGGTCGTGCGATCCTGTCGTTGATCCTGCCAAAAGGTATGGAGTATGCCCTGATTGATCCGCCATTGCCGATGACCGACGCTGGTCATGCGGAATTGGCTGCTCATCCGGAACGCTGGATCAAATATGTTTCTAACCAGGCAATGGGTAAGAAGCAGATCTCTAAAGTATTGAACACCTGTTACCGTAAGCAGGGTCTGAAAGATACCGTTATCTTTGCTGACCAGCTGATGTATACCGGTTTCCATTACGCTGCGCTGTCAGGTTCATCTGTTGGTATTGACGACATGGTGATCCCGGAAGCGAAGAAAGAAATTATCGAAGCTGCAGAAGCCGAAGTTGCTGAAATTCAGGAACAATTCCAATCTGGTTTGGTTACTGCTGGCGAACGCTACAACAAAGTTATCGATATCTGGGCCAGCGCTAACGAACGTGTTTCTAAAGCGATGATGGAAAACTTGTCTAAAGAGACAAGAACCAACATGTTGGGTGAAGCAGAAGTTCAGGCATCGTTTAACAGCGTCTTTATGATGGCTGACTCAGGTGCGCGTGGTTCTGCTGCTCAGATCCGTCAGTTGGCGGGTATGCGTGGTCTGATGGCTAAGCCAGACGGCTCGATCATCGAAACGCCAATCGTTGCGAACTTCCGTGAAGGTCTGAACGTACTGCAGTACTTCATCTCTACTCACGGTGCGCGTAAAGGTCTGGCGGATACCGCACTGAAAACAGCGAACTCCGGTTATCTGACTCGTCGTTTGGTAGACGTGGCACAGGACGTTGTGATCACTGAACCAGATTGTGGTACTCGTGAAGGTCTGTGGATGACTCCACTGATCGAAGGTGGTGATGTTGTTGAACCACTGCGTGAACGTGTACTGGGTCGTGTGATTGCGGAAGATGTTCTGAAACCAGGTACAGATGAAGTATTAGTTGCTCACAATACTTTGCTGGATGAACAGTGGTGTAACATTCTGGAACGTAACTCTGTTGACCGAGTTAAAGTGCGTTCAGCCATCTCTTGTGAATCTGATTTTGGTATTTGTGCGCATTGCTACGGTCGTGATCTGGCGCGTGGTCATATCGTTAACAACGGTGAAGCGGTTGGTGTTATTGCAGCACAGTCAATCGGTGAGCCAGGTACACAGTTGACGATGCGTACGTTCCATATCGGTGGTGCGGCATCTCGAGCAGCTGCAGAAAGCAGCGCTACAGTGAAAAACACCGGTGTGATCAAACTGCAAAATGCTAAATCTGTTGAAAACAGTGCTGGCAAGCTGGTTATCACATCACGTTCTTCTGAGCTGACCATCATGGACGAACTGGGCCGAACCAAAGAAAGCCATAAGCTGCCTTACGGTTCTGTGCTGGAAGTTAAAGATGGCCAAGCGGTACGTGCTGGTGAAATCGTTGCGAACTGGGATCCACATACTCACCCAATCATCACTGAAGTGGCGGGTCGTATCCAGTTCGAAAACATGATCGAAGGCATCACCGTTACTCGTCAGACCGACGAATTGACCGGTCTGTCCAGCATCGTGGTTCTGGACGTTAACGAACGTACCTCAACAGGTAAAGAATTACGTCCAACCGTTCGACTGGTTGATAGTCATGGTAAAGACGTATTGATCCCAGGTACTGACGTATCTGCACAATACTTCCTGCCAGGCCAAGCGATTGTTCAGCTGGAAGACGGCGCGCAAGTAAGCGTCGGTGACGCAGTAGCACGTATTCCACAGGCATCTAGTGGTACTAAAGATATCACCGGTGGTCTGCCACGTGTTGCTGACTTGTTCGAAGCGCGTCAACCAAAAGAACCAGCTATTCTGGCGGAAATTTCAGGCACGATCTCCTTCGGTAAAGAAACCAAAGGTAAACGTCGTCTGGTGATCACGCCAACTGACGGTGGTGAAGCCTATGAGGAAATGATTCCGAAATGGCGTAACCTGAACGTGTTCGAAGGTGAAAAAGTTCAGCAGGGTGAAGTGTTAGCTGATGGTCCAGAATCAGCTCATGACATTCTGCGTCTGCGCGGCGTAAGCCCGGTAGCGAACTATATCGTTAACGAAGTGCAGGACGTTTACCGTCTGCAAGGCGTAAAAATTAACGATAAACACATCGAAGTGATCGTTCGTCAGATGCTGCGTAAAGGTGAAATTGCTACTCCAGGTGATTCTGATCTGCTGGAAGGCGAACAGGCTGATGTGGTTCGCGTGAAAATCGCTAACCGTAAACTGGTCGCGCAAGGTAAAGAGCCAGCCACTTTCCGTCGTGTATTGATGGGTATTACCAAAGCGTCGCTGAATACAGAGTCCTTTATCTCTGCAGCGTCGTTCCAGGAAACTACTCGCGTACTGACCGAAGCAGCTGTATCCGGCAAGGTTGATGATTTACGTGGTCTGAAAGAAAACGTTATCGTTGGTCGCTTGATCCCTGCAGGTACTGGTTTTGCCTATCACCACGGTCGCTTACAAAAACGTCGTGTTGCAGCGCAAGCTGTAGCTACGCCGGTAGTGACTGCTGATGATGCGGAACAGAATCTGGCTGATTTGCTGAATGCGGCAGGAAATCTGAGCGCAGAGTAACTCAATCAAGACAGATGCAATATTTCAGAGGCCCTACGGGGCCTCTTGTTTTTTGTGCTGTGTTTTTCTGCAGCTGAGAGTTGCGCCATTATCGGGGCAGGTATTACTATCAGCATGTATTGATAACTAGTTACGAGGGAACGATGTCTAAATCTATTATCGCGACAGAAAAAGCGCCTGCTGCTATTGGGCCATATGTTCAGGCTACCAAGCTGGGTGATCTGGTCTTCACTTCCGGGCAGATCCCGTTGATTCCAGAAACCATGCAGCTGGTTACCGGTGATATTAAAGTTCAGGCTGAGCAAGTATTGCGTAATCTGAGTGCGATTTTGGAAGCTGCCGGTGCATCAACCGCCACGGTAATGAAAACGACTTGTTTTCTGAAAGATATGAATGATTTTGTCGCATTCAATGAAGTGTATGCACAATTTTTCAGTGAAAGTGCACCAGCGCGTTCTTGTGTTGAAGTTGCTCGTTTACCTAAAGACGTACTCGTTGAAGTTGAAGCGATTGCATATATAGCGAAATAACATGAGTTTGAGTTTTGCTATTGTAGTCAGTGGCCCAGCCTATGGGACACAAGCTGCCAGTTCCGCATACCGTTTTATACAAGCGGTACTGGCTTCTGGACACGCCATACTCGGCGTGTTTTTTTATCAGGATGGTGTTATGAATGCCAGTTATCTGCATTCGCCAGCGACTGATGAAGATGACTTGCATCAATTGTGGTGTGAACTAGCGACACAGCAACGGATCCCTTTACATACCTGTATTGCAGCAGCTCAACGGCGCGGCATTTTAGATAGTGTGCTTGCAACAGAAACAGGAAAAGGCACCAGCAACGTTCAAGCGCCCTTTTTGCTTTCGGGTCTGGGGCAGTTAGCCGAAATGTTGTTAACTGCAGATCGTGTTGTTCGTTTTTAAGTTGGCCTATGAATCAGATCGCATTTATTTTTCGGCAAGCACCCTATGGCAGTGCGAGTGGCAGGGAAGGGTTAGATGCTCTGCTGGCTACCTCGGCTTATACTGAGGGTCTCGCGGCTTTCTTTATGGATGATGGGGTTTATCAGTTAGTACAACAGCAGCAAGCGGCGGCAATCCTGGCTAAAGATCATTCAGCGATGTTTAAGTTATGTGAACTGTATGATATCGAAAATATTTACGTATCAGCAGAATCGTTGGCTGAACGTGAAATTGCTAGTGATCAGTTATTAATGCCAGTGACGATGCTGACACAAGATGAGTTTTATGACCAACTATTGGCTTATCAAATCAAACTGATGTTTTGAGAAATTTATGCTGCATGTCGTTTCACAATCACCTTTTTCACATACCATGCTGCAACGCTGCCTTGATCTTATGCAAGCAGGTGATCAATTGTTATTGATGCAAGATGCGGTTATCGCTACGACAACGAATCATTGGGTTCAGCAACTGCAAGATAAAGAAATTTATGTTTTGCAGGAGGATTTAATGGCAAGAGGGTTAACTCCTAAAATAGGTATTCCGATCGATATGACTGGGTATGTCGCTCTTGTTATCAAACATAACAGCCCCCTTTGCTGGTAAAGATATTCCCGCAACCACGCTTTTTGTCACCTATACTTCACTTCATCTCAGCTATATCCATCTATAGCTGTATAAATCTTGACTCGCAGCCCATACAGACATAGAATTTTGCGTCCCCGTATCTGCGGGGAGGATTTTTCACATGTTTATAAAGCGATTGCTATTACCAGGAGCTTTTAATGGCAACTATTAACCAGCTTGTTCGCAAGCCGCGCGTTAAGCAAGTTGTAAAAAGCAGCGTTCCTGCCTTGAATGCTTGCCCACAAAAACGTGGTGTGTGTACACGCGTGTATACCACTACTCCTAAAAAACCTAACTCAGCACTGCGTAAGGTATGTCGTGTTCGTTTAACTAACGGATTCGAAGTTACATCTTACATCGGTGGTGAAGGCCATAACCTGCAGGAACACTCCGTGGTCCTGATCCGTGGTGGTCGTGTTAAAGACTTACCAGGTGTGCGTTACCACACCGTTCGTGGTGCGTTGGATTGCTCCGGTGTTAAAGACCGTAAACAATCTCGCTCCAAATACGGCGTGAAGAAGCCTAAGGCTTAATGGTTTTCCGTTAAGTAAGGCCAAACATTTTTCATAAAACATTTTTTTGTTTTGGGTAAAACCTGAAGTTTCGGAGAATTAAAATGCCAAGACGTCGCGTTGTTGGTCAGCGTAAGATTCTGCCAGATCCTAAGTTCGGTTCTGAGCTGCTGGCTAAATTCATCAACGTAGTAATGGTTGACGGTAAGAAATCCGTTTCTGAAAGCATTGTTTACGGTGCTTTAGAAATCATTGCTAACAAAAGTGGTAAAGACCACTTAGCTACTTTTGAAGGTGCTTTGGACAACATCCGTCCGAACGTGGAAGTTAAGTCCCGCCGTGTTGGTGGTTCTACTTACCAGGTTCCGGTAGAAGTTCGTCCAGTGCGTCGTAATGCCCTGGCTATGCGCTGGTTGGTAGAAGCGGCTCGCAAACGTGGTGAAAAATCTATGGCTCAGCGTTTGGCAGGTGAACTGCTGGATGCAGCCGACAATAAAGGTTCTGCGGTTAAGAAACGTGAAGACGTGCACCGCATGGCTGAAGCGAATAAAGCATTCGCTCACTATCGCTGGTAATCCGGTTGTACAGGTCATCTTCGGATGGCCTGTACGCGGTTTCGTTGTCTAAGGTTCAACCTTAGTAAGAGGATATCTATCGTGGCTCGTGCAACACCCATTGAGCGTTACCGTAATATCGGTATCAGCGCACACATCGACGCCGGTAAAACAACGACTACTGAACGTATCCTGTTTTACACCGGTGTAAACCACAAAATTGGTGAAGTTCATGATGGCGCTGCTACCATGGACTGGATGGAACAGGAACAAGAGCGTGGTATTACTATTACCTCTGCTGCTACTACCTGTTTCTGGAGTGGTATGGGTAAACAATTCCAACCACACCGTGTCAACATCATCGATACCCCAGGCCACGTTGACTTTACTATCGAAGTAGAGCGTTCAATGCGTGTTCTGGACGGCGCAGTAATGGTTTACTGTGCAGTAGGTGGTGTTCAGCCGCAGTCTGAAACAGTATGGCGTCAGGCTAACAAGTATAAAGTACCGCGTATCGCGTTCATTAACAAAATGGACCGTACTGGTGCTAACTTCCTGCGTGCTGTTGAACAGATCAAAACCCGTCTGAAAGGTCATGCAGTTCCTCTGCAATTGCCAATCGGTGCGGAAGAGAACTTCAAAGGCGTCATCGACTTAGTCAAGATGAAAGCTATCAACTGGAATGAAGCCGACCAAGGCGTTACCTTCGAATACGAAGACATTCCTGCTGAATTGCTGCCTGAAGCTCAGAAATGGCATCAACATCTGGTTGAATCTGCTGCTGAAGCAACAGAAGAACTGATGGAAAAATACCTGGGCGGCGAAGAGTTCACTGAAGTTGAACTGAAAACTGCTCTGCGTGATCTGGCATTGCGTAATGAAATCGTTCTGGTTACCTGTGGTTCTGCATTCAAGAACAAAGGTGTTCAGGCGATGCTGGATGCGGTTATTGAATACCTGCCTTCACCAACTGACGTACCAGCAATCGCTGGTCAGTTAGAAGATGGCACGCCAGCTGAACGTCATCCAGTAGATGATGAGCCATTCTCTGCTTTGGCATTCAAAATTGCGACTGACCCATTCGTGGGTAACCTGACGTTCTTCCGTTGCTACTCTGGTGTTGTGAACTCAGGCGACTTTGTTCTGAACTCAGTGAAAGACAAACGTGAACGTATTGGTCGTATCGTTCAGATGCACGCTAACAAGCGTGAAGAGATCAAAGAAGTCCGTGCTGGTGACATCGCAGCTGCGATCGGTCTGAAAGACGTGACTACTGGTGATACTCTGTGTGTTGAATCTGCGCCAATCATCCTTGAGCGTATGGAATTCCCAGAGCCAGTAATCTCTGTAGCTGTTGAGCCAAAAACCAAAGCTGACCAAGAAAAAATGGGTCTGGCTCTGGGTCGTCTGGCTCAGGAAGATCCATCATTCCGTGTATGGACTGATGAAGAATCTAGCCAAACCATCATCGCTGGTATGGGCGAGTTGCACTTAGAAATCATCGTTGACCGTATGCGTCGTGAGTTCAAGGTTGAAGCGAACGTGGGTAAACCACAGGTAGCTTACCGTGAAACCATTCGTGTAGAAGCGAAAGATGTTCAAGGTAAACACGCTAAACAGTCTGGTGGTCGTGGTCAGTACGGTCACGTTGTGATCGACATCTTCCCACTGGAAGAAGGTGCTGGTTATACCTTTACCAACGATATCAAGGGCGGTGTAATTCCTGGTGAATTCATCCCTGGTGTTGATAAAGGTATCCGCGAACAGCTGAAATCTGGTCCTCTGGCTGGTTATCCAGTAGTGGACGTTGGTGTTCGTCTGCACTTCGGTTCTTACCATGATGTCGACTCTTCTGAACTGGCGTTTAAAATCGCTGCTTCTATGGCGTTCAAATCAGGCTTCATGCAGGCTAAACCAGTTCTGCTGGAACCTGTGATGAAAGTTGAAGTTGAAACTCCAGAAGACTACATGGGTGATGTAATCGGTGACTTAAACCGTCGTCGTGGCATCATCGAAGGTATGGAAGACGGTCCATCAGGTAAACTGGTTCGCGCACTGGTTCCGCTGGCTGAAATGTTCGGCTATGCAACTGACCTGCGTTCTGCCACCCAAGGCCGTGCTTCTTACTCCATGGAATTCGGTAAATACGCTGAATCACCAAACAACATCGCTACGGCGGTGATTGAAGCGCGTAAGTCTAAATAATTAACACGTAATCTTTCCGCCAGTTTTAGACTGGCGGAAATAATCAAATAGGAAGGACAACGTCGTGTCTAAAGAAAAATTTGAACGTACAAAACCCCACGTTAACGTTGGTACTATCGGCCACGTTGACCACGGTAAAACTACTCTGACTGCTGCCATCACTAACGTGCTGGCTAAAAAATTCGGTGGTCAGGCGCGTGCA
>Ga0183099_1001021_pt1 | contig 17315 bp, 12 predicted proteins | sample Biomet1_FD_127788 | JGI IMG/M metagenome (GOLD analysis project Ga0183099, IMG submission 127788) | Microbial communities from bioreactor (seeded with anoxic lake sediment) at LBNL, California, USA - Biofuel metagenome 1 | ecosystem: Engineered > Bioreactor > Anaerobic > Unclassified ... | reverse complement strand
AAAGGTATTAATTTTTAAGTTTTTGGGATAGGCGTCATCCAAGTATGAATACGCTTTAAGATGTTCTGCATATCGAGACAATTCATATACGTGTACAAAAGCTTTTGATAAACGCTACTGCGGCATTTATAGTTTATAAGTGGGGCTATTAAAATATATAAGCAAGATTTTGACCCTCTTTTGGAATGTTATTACTAGTTTTTCCGGCTAAGTAATGTAGCTCTTTCTTTATAGTCAACCATCTTCACATACAGCCCTAATTGTGAGTAAAAGATTCCCTTATTTCTGACAGGATTTTAACCTCTCTCATTTAGTTTTTGTATTTTAGAAAAGTCGTAGTCTGAGTTGTTAGTAGTTTCACAGATAATCAGTAAAATTGAGAAAAGTGATGAAATATATACAGATGTGAGGGTGGTACCTGGCAAACTCGACTATATAACATCAGCTTTTAATTAATATTGGTTTCGTATTAATATTTCTACTGTAGTTATATTCGATGAACGATAACGTCTTAGCGATAGAATTGTAAAATCATTTTCAGTGGCATGTTAATATCTTCTTCAGATTGATAGTAGATCTACCAATAAGGTGCTCTTCAACAAATAACCTGGATAATTAATAGGTAAGTGTTACTTAGTTAACTTGCTGCTGGGAAGTGAATTGAAAAACCAAAAATTATCTCAAATCGAACGAAAATTGGGAGTGTAAACTAATGGGGGAACAAACATTTGACAGAATAAAAAAGACGCTAGGTATTCTCTTAGTAGTCTTTTTTGTGGCATCATTGACAGCTGCAGCAGTTTCAGCTGCTCCATATGATCGAGACGGTCGCGATGGCTATGATCACGATGACCATTACGGTCACGGTCACGGGAATGACTGGTACCATGGGGATGACTGGTACCGTCATCATGGCTACCATTGGTGGCGCAACCATTGGTGGGATGACGACTGGTGGAGACACAATCGCCACTACTAACACTAATACAAACGATAAGAACCGTTTCTAAATTCTAGAGGATTTAGATTTACCTCTGACTTTTTTTTTCCCTGGAATCCTATCCAAATTTTTCTCGCTGATCTCTGAATTTGATTCTTCATTTACCTGGGTAGCAACCTTTTGATCTAAGATGTTGTCATTTTGGCAAACGTCTGTAAGAAATAAACGCCCTATATAATAAGAGTGCCTTAATTTTTAAGGAATACCCTGATTTCAAACAGGAAAGCAACGACGATTTTATAAGGATATTCTGAATAAAGGATAAATAGGTTTTAAATTAAAACCTGATAGTGAGAAGTTGAAAGTAATGTAAAATTTATGCATCAACAAAAGGAAGATGTTGCTATAAGATTAAATTTCTGCTCAGGATTTGGCAGATCAGAAACTTTGTTTCCAAATGGATATTAGCCGATGAAAACCATGATAAATTGGGATTATTTAAAACAATATTCTGTAGAACATTCTTGTCCATGGAGAGGCATAAATGTCGGGTATAGACACTGATGAATTTATGTCGATTTCTTTTGTATTTCCAAAAAATAAGCCTTGATCCTTGTCATAATCGGTTTTATCATACTAAGGACAGGTAAATTAAATAAAGTAAAATTAAACAGACACGATATAATATCCACATTAGGATATTTGCTAGTAGTCTTATCTGTCCCATATATGATTAATTTTACATACGATGCTATAATCTCGCAAACGGTTTCTCCTGTAATTTTGATTCATTCTTTAATAGGAGTTGTGATTTTATTCCTGGGATTTATAGTTGTGATTAACAGACGAGACTGGAAAATTAAAAGAAGATGGAAAACTAAAGCAAACATGCAAATTCTTTTAGTTTTATGGCTGGTAAATTTTATATTAGGGGCATATATGGCATTATTTACTTAATATGAACTTACGCTGTTGAATCAAAATTTGGAGAAGATGAACTTTTAGATCAGAATGCAATTCTCTAATCAAATTCTTCATCAACCTCCAGTCCTGTACTCACGGTAGTTATTTTTAGAAATTATTCATGTTTTTCATTCCTGCTTGAGAAAAACGCTTAAGTTTAATCGACATGAGTACAACTATAAATATAATTGTTAATATATAATAACTGGGTAATTTATACTTATTAGGAATAGTTTTTGAGAATAGTAAATCCTTCTCTGGTACTGATGCTCATTTATTTCTCTTCTGTTACTATAAACCTTATAGTGAATTCCGTCCCATTGTCCCTTTTTAGTTCAAGTTCCCCATCTAACTGATCTACAAGGATTGTTATCAACTGTATACCAAGACTATCAGTATTTCCCAAATCAAAGTTTTCAGGAATGCCTACACCATTGTCTGAGACGGTCAGAATAAAACTGGTACTCTTACTGCCTTCCCTTTTGCATTCTTCTTCTCTACGGAGTTTGATTCGAATTTCTCCTCTGTCCCTACCGGGAAATGCATGTTTTAATGAATTGGAAACAAGTTCATTGACAATTATTCCTAAAGGAACAGCAGTATCCATATTAAAGAATGCATTCTCTTCCATATCCACGGTAAGGTGGATATTTTTGTCACTAATTCTATAAATCTGGAAAAGGTTTTCAGCTAATTTTTCAAGGTATTCAGAAAAGTTTAGCGTATCAGTATCTTCCCCTTTATAGAGTTCTTCATGGATGAGAGCCATAGACATAACCCGGTTCTGGCTTTCTCTAAAAGCCTCAATAACTCTCGGGTTATCGAACTTATCAGCCTGTAGATCCAGCAGGGATGAAATTACCTGCAGGTTGTTCTTGATTCTATGATGGATTTCTTTTTTTCTGGCGGCTTCGGTTTTTGCCAGTAATTTTTCCGTATTGATTCGCTCAGTAATATCTCTGACAATACCTGAAATAGCAACCAGCTTTTCAGGTGTATCAAAAAACCGGAGAAAGAGTTATTGAAACAGGTATTATTGTACCATCTTTTTTTAACCGTGAAGTTTCGTAGTTCTTGATCTTTATTCTCTGTTTAATCCTGTCAATTAACTTTTTTGTTTCATCTTTAAGATTATTCGGTGCGAGTATTGATACGTCTTTTCCCAGAACTTCTTCGGCTGAATACCCATAAATCTGCCCTGCCGCCTTATTCCAGCTGGAAATAATTCCATCAAGGGATACAGTTAAAATAGCATCTTGTGATGACTCCACTGCATTTGCCAGTATCTTAATCTTCTCTTCAGCTTTTTTACTTTCTGTAATATCCTGAACTATCCCCTTTACTCGAATAGGGATGTTTCTCTCGTCAAAAATAACTTCAGATTGTATGTGGACTGTACGTTCTTCCACATTAGCCAAGACAATCCTGTGGTGAATGCTGTAAGGTTCTCCATTCATAGCTTTCTTAGCGGCATTATCAAAATAATCTCGATCATCGGGGTGTACATAATTTAAATATTCATTGTAAGGTGGTGCTAATTCTTGAGGATCACGTCTGAAAATCCGATACATTTCATCAGACCAGTATGCTTTATCCGTTGCAATATCCCACTCCCAATTTCCAATATGAGCCATCTTTTGAGCTTCAGCAAGACCTTTCTCGCTTTCTTTCAATGAATTGTAAGCATTTTCAAGCTTTATTGTTCGTTCTTCAACTATTTTTTCAAGATTGTCGAGTGTTTTTTTCAACTTAGATTCCACCCTCTTGAGTTCGGTGATATCCTGCGTTATGCCGAAACTGCCAAGTAATATCCCGTTGCTAGTAAACTCAAGATATGCCTTTTCACGCACCCACTTGACCTTACCGTCTACGACAATGCGGTGCTCGATGTCATATGGTTCGCCGCCCGCCAACGCCGCTTTCCATATAGTATCAATATATTCCCTGTCATCCGGGTGTACCATTGAAAGGAAGGTCTCATAAATCAAAGGGACACCTTTTGGGATGCCAAAGATACGGTAATTTTCATTGGACCATGTCAATTCGTTTTTACGCACATCAAGACGCCAGCTTCCAATATTTCCCACGGCTTGGGCGCGGTCAAGATCTTTCCTATTCTCCTGCAGCGCATCCACAAGGGCATCGCGTTCTGCCAATGACTTGGCCAGCTTGAGATTACTATACCCTAGTTGTGAAACCATGTTAGCAAACGTCATGACAAAGGACATACCTGTATTTACATCCTCCCTGCTCAAATGTGGAACTTTTTCAAGCGCTGATATATACTCTTTCTCGTTGAAACCGTATTTTCTAGCCTGAGATCGGAAAAGCTCATAGTCCACAGGCTCGTCCTCAAAAAAGAACTGTCCTGAGAAGGCATTGCCGACATGCTGGCTGCCCACAATAATGGGGGTTGCTATGTCCCACATGTTATTTTTGCATTTGTATAGCTTAAACTCGCCAGGGGAAACACCTGAAGACAGCTTTGTGTCGCTTTCCATGCAATGCTTGCAGGTTTCGGGGCAAATCCTGTGGAATTTTGTGCAGATATCCTGCCAACCAACGCCTAACAGAACATTGCCTTTGAGATCGACTAGGGACATAGTAATGTGGGAAAGCTTATAGAAATCGTTCATTAGAGATTGGACCGCCTCGATATCAATGATATCAGCAAGTTCCAGATTTGTCATCTCCAGAGCTTCACTTTCCCGAAGTTTTCCTTCAAGCTTTTTCTGGTCACTTATATCGAATCCGTAAATGTTTACACATTCTTCCTCGGGTACGGGGTGGAACTCGACCAAGTATACTCTTTTTCCTACTTTAACTTCCATTTTTTCTGGATTATTCTGGGTAATTACCCTTTGCACAACATCTGCGATACTCGAAGGTGGTTTTCCCCCAATTTTCGTGCCCCACTCATGCAATAAGGGCTCACTAGCCTCATTTGAGTAAAGAACCGTACCTTCATTTCCCACACTCATTACAGGATTTGGGTTCTTTTCCAGAAGTTGCTTCATTCGTCTCTCCTTCAGGCTTTTTTTGATGACATTTTTTGACGGCAATGTCTCTATATCTGATAGGCAGTGATAATCAACTAATATTTTAATGTTACAATTAGTTATTTTGTCTTTATTATATACACTCTAGTATAAAAGCGTAAGAAAAATCTAGATACCCGGTCAGGGAGAAATAATCACTAAGTATGTGCCGACAAAAATGATTTAACTGGACAAATGAGCCTGTCTATGTAATATAAATAAATTTTTTGTTTTTTAAATTTTTGATCTTTTAAGGCATCCTCGTAGATCTTGCTCACAAATTTGTTATCTTTCATTACCAGACTGTGTATCAGCCATTTTTTCTTCATATAATTTTACAAGCTCAGATGCCTTCACATCCAGACCTTTGGCGAGTTTGCAAATAGATGTAAGTGTAGGAACTCTTTTTTCCGTTTCAATTAAACTGATAAATGTTCTATCTAAACCGGTTTTTTCCGCGAGTTTTTCTTGTGAGATTGACTTATTTTTTCTAATATCCTTTATCAAGATTCCAAAGATCTCTTCATCTTTCATACATATTTACTTTGGAAAGATATGATTAAATATTATTGTAGAATATCTTCTACAAAACACACTTTATTTGTTGGGACTTATGCAGTTGAAGCACATCGGGTGCTATGTTTAAGGGTTTAACATAGTTCAACTGCGTAAGTTTTAGTATAATTTCAGGGGGACATGGGGTCTGGTAAAGCTAGCTGGAACAAATAGGGATTTTTTAATTGCAGAGCTGTTAAGATATAAAGAAGAAAATAACAGGATACCTCGACAAAGAGATATGCTGGAGTGTGATGGATATCCTAGTTGGAATAAAAAAGCGGCAAGGCACCCTGTAAGCTTCGAACATCAGTAGTGTAGCGGTCATCACCGGGCGTTGCCAACGCTCTAACCCAGGTTCGAATCCCGGCTGATGTATTTCCCGAGTTCTATCTCGGGAGGACGGCCCGAATTGCACTTTGGGAGCATGCGCCCCTTTCGGCAGAGTTGCGGCTCTGCAGTGCACTGCCCTTTTCGCTTCGCTCAAGAGGGCTAATTTAGGGGCAAGAAAGGCTACATTTTCAACTCGCTCAGGAAGGCTGATTTACCCGAATTTCTTTTTGGGTCAAGTAGAGGGCAGGGTCACAAACCTTTTTTAAAAAGGCTTGAGCGAAAACGGCATAATGTTTGAGTTTGAGAGCCTTATCCCCAATCCCTATCCGGCGTGATCAAGCGGCGCAACGCTTGCGCTTAAGAGAGATGATTTCTCGACAAGTGGTGCTGTTTTCGACTTGCCTGAGCAAATGGATTTTGAAATTTCGTGGTCAGTATAAATATACTCTGAATTTCTGTTCTCTCGGTCATTTCCTCAGTTGAGGAATCTGAAGCTTGTGTGTAAAATTATATTAGAAATATAAAACTGAGAATGGATAGTTACTGTTCTTTCCAAGGGAAATGCATGTGAGAAAACAGGAAACTACTGGAGAACAGGATTAAAAAATAAAAATAAGCAGCTTTGAAGGCTGCTTCAAATTGAAATTTATTTCGAGATTCAGTACTTCTTTTTACTTCCTTCTCAGGACCTGATACACAGCTCCAAGAATTCCGATGGCTGCTACAGACTCAAAACCTGGTATAGAGCTCCAGCCAGAAGGCTTCTCTGCATCAGATGCTGGGTTCGAGTTTGAATTATTTTTAGGAGCAGGAGTTGCCGAATTGGAAGGTTTCACTTCTATGCTCTTATCAGGTACGATGATTGTGAAGGAGCCGAACCCTGGAGTCTTGGATTCAAAGAAGACGTAGGTATTGTCTTCACCAACTTTTTTGGTTTCAAGTTTACTCCAGGCTTTGTCGTAGTGCCAGAGAGCCAGAGACGCTTCGTCAGCTCCGCATTTCTCGAGCCACTCCTTTTCGACTCTGAAACCGACAACTGCGTTTCCGATATTATCAGAATTTGCGATACCTCCTGAACCAACCCAGATATTCACGTTCTTATAAACCGTGCCTTCAGGCAGGCTCGAAACCAGCTTTGACTGGCCTTTCAGCATTTCGACAATAGTAGTGATCTTCCCCAGACTCTTTTTGGCATCAAACTCCACATACCTTATGCAGGTTACATCCTGTGGAAACTCGAACTTTACGTGCTTTCCAGCGGTGACAGATTGCTGGGACAGTTCTTTAGCCTCGACATTGCTTTGGGGCTCGGGGGAACCGCCTGCTCCGCCGCCTGAACTGCTTGAGTGTCCACCTGAGCTGCCACCTGAACTGCCACCTGAGCTATCACTGGAAGATTGACTGACAGTGATGGAACAGTCGGCAGGAAGGACAGGGAACTCAGCTTTGTTGATGTCTCTTAAAAGTCCCACAATTTTGTACGTACCGGTTGATGCCGGAGCTTTCAGGGTGTAGCTGAAGCTTTTTTCAGTCATGAGCAGGAAGGAAACTTCGCTGCCATTTACAGTTACAGCTCTTTCCGGCAGTGTAGAGCTAACAAATGTGAAGCCAGCAGGAAGCTTTTCAAGGACCTGTCCGGCAGCACCGTAGTCAACTACATTGACTGTTACCTGGAACTCCTGATTGGGACTAACCGAAGCAGGGAAAGTCCTTTCTGCACTGCATGCAGAAGCCGGGGCAGTGTAGAAAGTCAGGGCCAGGAGCAGTATAACAACAAATTTTAATTCAGGCCGTTTCATATCCGATCCCACCCATCAGCAAAGTATGTACCCAGAACTGTATATTTGATCCCGCTGGATACATTGTTATCGTTTACAAGATTTTTAATTTCATCAGGAGAGAAGATTCCATCAGCGCCTCCGAACCTTGTTGCGAGTTCACTCTCTTTCAGTACAGTGAGAGAAATGCTGTTTTCATCTACAACACTGTTTCCAGAGGGGTTCGCAGCCGTGAATTTGAAATTAAACTCGCCTGGTACAGTACTGGCTATATTACAAGTATACAGATCTCCACCCTCTGACTTGAATGAAACAACGCTCTGGTTTATGCGGGTGAGGTCGAGAGTTACTGATTTGATTCCAGAGTCGTCTACAACCTTTGCCCTGACAGCTGAGAAATCCTTTCCGTCATTCAGGATGAAGATGGGGGATGCAGATAAAGTTTCTATTGTAGGGGGTATAAAGTCTCCATAGAACGTCAGGTCAAGTTTAACTGGCACAGCTCCGTGCTTATAGGTCACGGAAACAGGTTCGGATGCGATGCCTCCTAACTTGAAGGTTATCGCTTTTCCATTATCTTTCTCGGTACCATCAACTGTCACCTTGTACTTTCCAACCTCTGTAAGAGTGTACGAGCCAACAAGCTTTGAATCTATATATGCAGAGATTACGAGTCCGGGACCCGCATGTGCAGCATCTCCTTTCAGGCTTCCTTCAAACGCGTTGGGGATAGAAGGAATAGTAGAAGAAGAACTGCTGGCAGATGCGGCCGAAACAAGGGACATGCCCAGTAACAGAATAACCAAGCATGATAAAAGTTTTAAGTATTTGTCCTTGATCGTCATCATGTCACCTTGAAATTTTACCATTAATCGCACGGACTTTTTTTGAAAAAGTCCTTCAGGGATTTCTTCTAGATCCCCTCCCAAAATCGGATCCGAAAGCGAGCAGAAGTATGCCTGCAACCGCATAGACAATAAGGAAACCTGGAGCACTTTCTGATTTAGAAGAACTTTCTGAAGATTCTGCTGCCACTTTATCTTGGGGATTTACGCTTGGATTTTTTAAAGCCGTTACATCTGGCTCAGGGATCGAGGTTTTAATGGAATCGGCTTTGGAACCCTCTGTGGAAACTCCCTGTTCTTTATTATCTGTCAAAGGTTCTGAACCTGTTTTTAAATTTGAATTACTGTTTGAATTACCGTTTGAATTACTGTTTGAGTTACTGTTTGAGTTACTGTTTGAATTACTTTCATCAATTTCGGTATAAACTGCCTTACCATCAGGCAGCTCGAGGGTAACTATACCTCCGTCTTTCCAGGAAACACTGCTTGCAGCATCCTTTCCGTCCACCTTAAAAGTAACCAGTTTTCCTTCATCCTCAGCAGTACCAGGAATAAAGAGAGAGTAATTTCCTGAGGAGGTATTTGCAAGATACTCCTTTTCATTAAGATAAGCTGTAACAACAGTCCCGTTGGGAGCAGACGTGCCGTCAATGAGAGCAACTCCTGTTACTGTCATTGGAAGCGTCGGGGGGGATGGAGGAACATCCTCTTCTGCCATACACCCCTGGGAGAAAGCCAGGAAAAACAACAGTAGTATGGATATTCCTAACAGGCCATTTTTTAATTTTTTATTCATTGTAGACCTCCAATTATACGCGAACAACAAAAAGAAAAGGAACCATTCAGCCTGTTCAGGCTGAATAGTCAGTTGTTCTGGAAATTAGACTTACAGCGTCCCGTTCAGGAAATCTTCCGGATTCACATTCGAGTCGTCCGTGCCATAGTCAGTGCCATCGTCCATGCCATTGTCCATGCCATCGTCCATGCCATCGTCCATGCCATCGTACATATCCTGAAGTATATCCAGGTTGTACACGTTTTCGATGGATGCGTAAGTACCTTCATTCTTCATGAAGATCCAGTAGCCCTGTCCAGGAACCATATAGCTGTCAGACTGAAGTGCTCCAACTGGCAAAGAATCAGCGCCATTCATATATATGAGTCCTCCAGTGCTCATGCTATCTGTCATCTCAGGGATTATGCCACCCCAACCTTCACTGCCGCTATAAGTTATGAGGTTGGAGAACCTGTAACTGTTTACAGTAAGAGCACCATTGAGAACATCGCTACTATCACTGAGAGAAGACAGAGTCATGTTCCAGGGTGCAGCATATGCGGAGGTGTGTCCTATCATGTGCCATCCAGAAGTGAGAGTTAGAGAGGGGGGCACATCAGGGTCAGTGCTGCCAGAAGACATTCCCTTAAGCTTGACACTGTTCACGCAAGACTCGTTGGTATAAACCCAATAACCCTTGCACGGTTCAATGGTGTCTGGGAACTTCCAGCATGAGCCGTCCCAGTAGAGAACTGTGCTGTCACTGCCAAAGACCGATTCAGGACAGTCATCAACGAGTTTCTTAGGAACGGATTTCAGGTTCCAGCCTTCATCAAGCGTGACATTCATGTCTTCATATGTCCGGACCGGACCACACTTGGAAAAGGATTTAGCGTAATTGCTGGCATTATCCCGAGCAATAACAGCTACCCAATAGTCCTTGCCGTAAACAAGGGACTTCCCAGTGCAATTTACAATGGTCAAACTAGTATTGGAGGTAGAGGTTACTTGTTCCATATCTTCAATACAGCTTGGCTGAGAGGTACTAATGAAAACGTCGTAAGGCTTAGAGGCAAGATCTTTTTCGGTGCTTGCATTCCAGCTAACGTATAATCCGGGAGAATTACTCAGAGCAGTCCAGTAAGTTTCACCCGGAGTATCTACAACATTCAGGTTTGCCACACAAGCCGGGGCAACACTGTCAACTGAGAAATATTTTAAAGAAGGCTGGTAGGTTTTGCCGTTTGTAGAGTCAGTAATAATTACTGTCCAGTTTTTGTTAAATCCATCTGCTACCGCAGCTTTTATGGAATAGATGTCTTTACCGACAACGAAGCAACTCCCGTCGCAATTTCCTCCGGAGCAGCTCACGCAGCCATTATCTCCTCCGTTATTTCCTTCGTCACAGTCATTTCCTTCGTCACAGTCGCAGTCGCAGCAACTTGCCTTTACTTCTTTACCGTCAACGAGAAGTTTGTAGTTGAAAGGTAGCCCTGCTCCTGATATACTGGATTCGTCCCAGTTCTCGTCGGGGAACCCTGATCCATCCCAGTTATCTTCCGAGTTATTTCCCGTAACAGTGAAGTTGAATGTTGGGTTCGCAGAAACGTATCCCCCATTAGGAATAACGGTATTCACTGTAAGCCCGTTAAGGTCCACATAGAATTTCCTGACTTCACTCGTAACGTTGTTTCCAGCTCCGTCCTGAACTGAAACCGACCAGTTGTGAGCACCATCCGGAAGTTCAAGTTCCTTAACTATGGACTCTCCAGACACCACATCTCCGGAAAACTCATCTCCATAATTAGAGAAGTTCTCAGCAAGTTCTCCGTCTATATACATCTGGTATGAGAGAGTAAGGTCATCTGTATATTGAGAAGCTAAAACATCTTCACAGGTGAAGTTGAACTGAGTAGCACCTATTACCTCTTTGAAGCAATCTTGAGGGGAAGTAAGTTTTATACTGGGACATTGAGTGTCCACATAAAGAGCACGAGTGCCACTTGTGTGGGTTCCCTGACTGTCTTTGGTTTTAACTTCCCATGTGTGTTTACCTTCAGCCAGTTCAAACTGAAGTTTTTTATATTCACCAGAGGTCATAACCCCATTATTTTTTTGAACACCATCGAGCAAGAAAGCGTAGGTAATTTGACTTCCATCTTGGTAGTAATCGTACCCAGTGAAATTAAAGTCGACACACTTTTTGCTAGCAAACTCGGAGTCAGGGCTAATTATATCTATGTAAGGATCAACTCCAAATCCATTATCTGAAAAACCGTCAAAACTGTCATCCAGCGGATTTCCTTCAGAGTCAGATGGAGATATCAGGTTTCCTTCAGAGTCAAATGGAGATATATTTACACCCAAAAGACCACTTAGATCCTCTGGAATCTGATAGTTATAATAAAAGTCATTATCACCTAGTGGTGTCATCAGAGCATCATCCACTAAGGTATCATCACCACTAGCGCCTACTAAATTTGCATTACTAGCGCCTACTAAAGGATTGTCAGTGATCGATATTTTTGCTTGATTAACAGATGTATTGAAATCTGCGGTGATATTTACAGTATCTCCCGGCCTACCGGTTCCGTTATAGTTGATTATAACGCTCATATTACCAGCGGTCACATTGGCTGGTAAAAAAGAACCGCTTGGTTGTGCAAGTGCACTTCCTATCCCTGAGAAAAGGAATATGATGAGCAGCGCACTAAATTTTATTGATGTTTGTTTCATGTTCTGCACCTTGGTTCCTCAAATATCCAATTTTGTTCCAGTTTAAACAGTGAATAGTAGATCTTTTTGAATATTATCAGTGAGTTAGAAGATATAGCAGATTTGAGCTATAAAAATATCTTCGGCAAACAGTATGGTAATATTGAGTTAGTGGGCGACCCAAGTATTAAATAAATAAATACTGTTTGGCAGTTGAAGTTTATAGTTTACCCCTATTTTCTCAACCCAACCCCCTCTGAATAATTGAATTGATATTGTTCCTATCTGTTCGGTTGATAAGAAACCCAACGCTTCTCCGTAATCGTTTTTGGTAGAAGTGGGGTAACATCTGATCCTGATGCGGCAAGTAATAGCCAAATTGGTTCTTGCTGCAACCAGGGAAGCTGTTAATCCCGTTTTTGCGCCAGTGCTGATCAAACAGCCCTTGACATGAGACATGTACCAGTTATCGCAAGGCGTAAATTTGTCGCAAGCTAAATTTCCACCGACTGCAAGCGTTTGATTTTAATGCAGGGCACATATCTCTGCATATTATCTTAGGATGATAATATAGCTAAGATTACACAATAACTGATATAAATCTTTCTAACAGAATAGGACAATTAAATTTAGATAGTGATAAAAAAGAATTCAGCGTTTTCTGATAAAAAATTGTTTATATTGCGGGAGTTAGAAAGGTGATATGTATCTGAACATTGTGGTTAAATTTGAAGTGTTTGGGACCTTAAAAATATGAAACATAAAGAATACAATATGTAGAGAGTATAAAATATTAAAAGTATAAAATTTAGAAAATGTGTGATTTTCAGAGAGTATAAGGTTTTGCCATTGCGAGAGATTTTTGGGGTTTTTTAAAGCCTTGAGAGAAAGAAACTCTTGAGAGAAAGAAACCACATCATCTTTTTAAAAATCAAAGCTGACAAACTTAAAATGTTAAAAAAACATAATTTAAATAAAAACGTTTTTTATGCGGAAGGAATGGGGGGCTTAAAATTCGATATACTTTTCAGAATTCTACCGATTTTCCGGTTCAGAGAGACTTTATCCAGGATATCCAGGATTTTATAAGGATTTCAAAGGAAGTCATACCTCTGGAAAAATCAGCTATCACAATAAAAAATGAGAACCAAGAAAGGCTTGCAATTTTCGAAAAAATGACTCAAGAAATAGACGTGTTTGAGAAGGAAATGAGGGATTGTATTGAAAGCCGCACAGCCGGAGTAGACGCAGCTGAGATTCTGGAGGTCAAAGAGAGAACTCTTGAGACCTCCTCAACCATGGCGCTGGAAAAGAAAAACGAAAAACTTGCAGAGCTAGACAGGGAGAATAAACTGGACCTTATGGAAACACAGCAGCTCAATACAAGGATACTCTCAACCCTTGGTCCTTTTTTTGAAGACAGTATATATGGAGCTCAAAACACATATTATGCTTTCATCGAGGATAAAAAGCTGAGGGGAAAGCAGGTTGGTTTTGTTGACAACATGCAGTACGAATTTGAACTCATTTTCACACAGGATACTCTAAAAGTAAAAGACCTGCAAAACCTGACTATGCCTATATGGTCAAAGAGCGGGATCCTATCCAGAGAGAAGAAAGTAAAGATACTCGATGTATCCGACTTCTATGTCACGAATATCGAGTATGAGGGAAATAACCTGAGAACTGAGCTCGAAGACAGGAATGCGGAAAACAGGTTCATTATCTCATCGGATGAGAAAGCCTTCCTGATTATGCACAGGGATTACGAGATAACACAAGACGAAGAACTGGCTGCTGCCTTAAACAGAAATTCGGTCGATGCGTTCATAATAAGGCTAAAGGATTTCTTCACAGAGTCCGTGGGATCGGAGAGACTCAGGCGTATCACACTTGACGGGAAAAACGTAATTGAAGAAAATAGAGTTTTTGACTGCCTGAAGCTAATCGCTTCCATATACGGAAAACTTGTAACGGAATGCCTTGAAAAAGGATATACTGAAGGGGAAATTACCATCAAGATCGAAGAGCCAGAAGGGATCAGGACAGAGAAATACCTTGAGAAGTCGGAAGTTTCCAGAGAACTGTCAACCATTGGAAGTGAAGGAAAAGAACTTGCCACACTCTTGAGAGTCGCTGACTCCTGAAAGAATTCGGCAGGCGAGAAGGAGGATCCTGTTGACGCAAGACCAGAGTAACTTTGGGTTCTGGAGCGTTCCTGTATCAGAAATGCTACAGAAGCTCCAAACAACAACCGAAGGCTTGAGTAGCTCAGAAAGTAGTGAACGCCTTAAAAAATACGGGGCTAACATTCTCGAACCAAAAAAACGGTCCGATACCCTTACACTCCTTCTTTCGCAATTCAAAAGTCCGATTACCCTTATCCTCCTTTTTGCAGCTGGACTTGCCTTTTTCCTCCACGAACCAACAGACACCATAATCATCGCGGCTATTATTCTGGTCAGCAGTCTGCTTGGATTCTGGCAGGAAAAAGGAGCTGCTGACGCTTTTGAGAAACTTCTGGCTGCGGTGCAAATAAGGGCGACAGTGCTCAGAAACGGCGAAGAGAAAGAAATCCCTGTGGAAGAGATCGTGCCAGGGGATATAATAATCCTCAACGCGGGAGATATAATTCCTGCAGACTGCCTTATTCTGGACTCAAAGGACCTTTTCGTTAGTGAAGCGACTCTCACAGGAGAGACCTATCCCGTCGAAAAAATAATCGGCGTACTGAAAGCAGAAACTCCGCTTGCGAAGCGCACAAATTCCCTCTGGATGGGAACCAGTGTGGTCAGCGGGAGCGGAAAAGTGCTGGCAGTTTTCACAGGGAAGGGAACTGAGTTTGGAAAAATATCAGATAGATTAAAACTCAGGCCTCCGGAAACGGAATTTGAAAAAGGAATTTCAAATTTCGGACACTTCCTAATGGAAGTTACGATGCTGATGGTGATAGCCATCTTCGCGATTAATGTATATCTCCAGCGCCCGATCCTTGACTCTTTCCTTTTCTCGCTGGCTCTTGCAGTGGGTCTGACCCCTCAGCTCCTGCCTGCAATTATAAGTGTTAACCTTTCCCACGGCGCAAGAGAGATGGCGCAAAAGAAAGTGATTGTCAAGAGGCTGGCTTCCATTGAAAACCTTGGCAGCATGAACCTGCTATGCTCCGACAAGACCGGCACTCTGACCGAGGGGGAGCTGCAACTACAATCTTTTCAGGATCTCAAAGGAGAACAGAATGAAAAAGTCCTGCTTTATTCCAGCCTTAACGCCTATTACCAGAAAGGCTTTGAAAACCCAATAGATAGGGCAATTCTTGCACAGAATAAACTTGATCTGGCCGAGTATGAGAAACTGGACGAAATCCCTTATGATTTTGTGCGCAAAAGATTGAGCATCCTCGTTTCAAAAAGCGGCACGAACCTAATGATAACCAAAGGTGCGCTCCCGAATATTCTTGAAATTTGCTCCCTAGCAGAGGCTGAACCTGGAAAAACTGTAGAAATTTCCGAATTTAAGGAACGAATTGAGCAGCAGTTTGAGGAGTTCAGCGGAAGAGGGTTTCGAACCCTGGGAGTTGCATACAGAGAGATGGGGCAGCAGAAAACTATCAGAAAAGAACAGGAAACAGAGATGATCTTTCTCGGGTTCCTCTTCTTTTTTGACCCACCAAAACCAGACATTATAAAAACGATAGAAAGCATGGGGCAGCTTGGAATTTCTCTGAAAATTATTACCGGCGACAACAGGTTTGTGGCTGCCAGTATCAGTCGGGAGGTAGGGCTTAAGAACTCAAGGGTTCTAACCGGAAGCGAACTTGATAAGATGAGCAGCGAGGCCCTAATGAAACAGGTAAACGATAATGATGTCTTTGCCGAGGTAGAGCCGAGCCAGAAAGAGCATATTATCCTTGCACTTAAGAAAAGCGGAAATGTCGTCGGGTATATGGGAGACGGTATTAATGACGCGTCTGCTCTTCATGCAGCAGATGTGGGAATCTCAGTTGACAGCGCTGCAGATGTCGCCAAAGAAGCTGCAGACATTGTGCTGATGGAAAAGAGCCTGAATGCGCTTGTAGAAGGCGTCAAAGGCGGACGAAAAACCTTTGCTAACACCCTGAAATATGTTTTCATGGCTACCAGTGCCAACTTCGGGAATATGTTCAGCATGGCAGGAGCATCCCTTTTCCTACCTTTTCTTCCCCTGCTGCCCACACAGATCCTGCTAACCAATTTATTGACTGATTTTCCGGAAATGACCATAGCCACGGATACCGTTGATAAGGAACTGGTTGAAGAACCACACCGCTGGGATATAAATTTCATTCGTAAGTTTATGATGGTATTTGGCTTTACCAGTTCGGTCTTCGACTACCTGACCTTCGGTATTCTGCTTCTCCTGCTACCGGGTATGATAGAACAATTTAGGACCGGCTGGTTTATGGAATCGGTTATTTCGGCATCCATGATAGTCCTGGTAATCAGGAGTAGAAAACCTTTCTTCAAGAGCAGACCCGGAAAATATCTACTGGTGGCCACTATGCTTATCGTAGTCCTGACTCTTGGATTCCCGCTAACTCCTTTTGCAGCACCCTTTGGCTTCAAACCCCTTCCGATAAAGGTTATTTTAATTCTTGGAGCCATAGTAGTACTTTATATCTTTACGGCTGAGACAATAAAGAAGATTTTTTATAGAAAGGTGAAATTTTGAGGTTTTCCTGTATTGACAAGAAAATATCCATTTTACCTTGCAGTTACTCCGTTTTCCTCTCTTCATAGCTTGCCCCGTCAGGCAAAAAAGGAGTGAAGATGATTACCATAAACAGCAACAGAAAAGTGCCATACATCTTGGTCGTTGCCTCAAACGTAGCATAGAACATGAAAATCACAAGCATGACCCAGACAATGAAACTGAGCTGAAGAGCAATCTTTGCTCTGTATAAATTATCCGTGCTTTCGCTCAACAAAATCCCCTCCGAAAATTCCCGAGTAAAAATAATTCTCGATTGGATAAATAAGTGTTTATGTAATAAAGATCGAGAGATCTCGAGAAAATATGCATTAAAAGAGATCTTTAATAGCTGCCTGAGACCACGGTAAACCCTGAGACCATTGAGGTTAAAGGCTGCGAACCATCAGTGTCCGGCATCAGGCAGCATGAATCCAACTCTGTGAATAGCCGAGTTGACTCTAGAAATATCGAAACTTAATAATTCAAATTTAGTGAACTACCCCCCCAAAACCTTCGCAAAGCTCAAGTTTTTGAGGACGGAGCTTCCTACTTCATACCCCCGGCTACTGCCAGCGAGTCCACAGGCTCTACCTCTTGTCCCAAGAGTGCAAATTTCTTAATATTAATTGCAGCGTTAATGTCCCG
>Ga0183099_1001019_pt1 | contig 17350 bp, 15 predicted proteins | sample Biomet1_FD_127788 | JGI IMG/M metagenome (GOLD analysis project Ga0183099, IMG submission 127788) | Microbial communities from bioreactor (seeded with anoxic lake sediment) at LBNL, California, USA - Biofuel metagenome 1 | ecosystem: Engineered > Bioreactor > Anaerobic > Unclassified ... | reverse complement strand
GATGGAAGGGTTGGGAAATTTCCAGAACATGTTTGTTCAAGGAGCAATGCCGGCCGTCGGATTCGATGGCATGGCAGTAGCCTTATTGGGAATCGGTAGCCCGATTGGAATCCTTTTTGCTGCACTTCTGTTCAGTACCTTGAAAATTGGCGGAACCAGCATGCCGCTAATGTCCGGAGTGCCGGTAGAGATTGTCGATATTGTGATAGCATCGATCATCTTCTTCGTCGGCGCGAGCTATATCATCCGACTATTGGTCAACAAACTGCCCAAAGTCAATAAAAAGGAGGTGGCGTGAGATGGATTTGCTAGCGGTTCTATCTATTATCGTATCTTCGGCCTTGATCTACTCAGCGCCTTTAATTTTCACCGGCCTTGGCGGAACTTTCTCAGAACGGAGTGGTATCGTCAACGTGGGTTTGGAAGGCACGATGGTAATGGGGGCATTTTCGGCCATCGTCTTTAATCTGAACTATGCCGACAATCTTGGCAAAATGACCCCTTGGATTGCGTTGCTGGTGGCTGGGGCAGTCGGCATCTTCTTTTCGATCATCCATGCAGTTGCCACCATCAACTTAAGAGCGAACCATATCGTTTCCGGAACCGTCATCAATATGCTTGCCCCTGCTTTGGCGGTGTTTTTGACTAAGGTTCTTTATGAAGGAAAAGGACAAACAGCCTTCATCGTCCAAAATTTCGGAAAGACAAGTTTTCCTGTTTTGAAGGATATCCCGATCATCGGGCAGATATTTTTCACGAACACATCAGCTCCAGCGTATGCAGCAATCGCAACAGCGCTTGTCTGTTACTTCATCATCTTCAAGACGACTTTCGGTTTGCGTCTGCGTTCAGTCGGTGAACACCCACAAGCGGCAGATACATTGGGAATCAATGTCTACGTGATGCGCTACGCCGGCGTGTTGATTTCCGGCTTTTTGGGTGGCGTGGGCGGCGCCATTGTCTCCCAGTCGATCAGCTTGAACTTTTCCGGATCCACAATTGCCGGTCAAGGATTCATTGCTATGGCAGCCATGATTTTCGGTAAATGGAATCCTATCGGAGTGATGGGCGCAGCGATTTTCTTTGGTTTTGCCCAGAGTTTGGGAGTCATCGGCAGTTATATTCCGGTCATCCAGAATATCCCTTCCGTCTATCTCCAGATTGCACCTTACGTCATCACGATCATTGTGCTTGTAGGTTTTATCGGCAAATCAAGAGGCCCGGCCGCTAATGGTACGACTTACATCAAATCAAAGTAATCTCTGAAAGTGAGAAGGGTTGGCTCATCGAGCCAGCCTTTTCTTTTTGCGCCAATCCGGGGAGTTGATCAAGGCTAGCTTAATTGAAAAAAAGTCTGAATTAGAGTATAGTTTTCCCTATCGACAAATAAAATAGCTTACAGGACGTGAAATGGATGGAATATAAATTAAAGCAAGGCGTTACGGTCTACATCGAGCCTTCCGACAAATACAAAACCGTATTGATCCAATACAAATTCAGGACGATCTTCAGTGGTAAGACTGCGACAGAACGTTCTTTGGTGAAGAATATGCTGGAAACGAACAGTAAACAGTATCCAAGTCAAAATGAGATGGATTTGAAAATGGCCAGCCTTTATGGGGCGACGCTGCATACACAATCACAGCGCTTCGGCAAGCAGCATGTCGTGACGATGAGCCTGTCCGTCGTCAATGACAAATTCATCGGGGGCGACGATACACTTTTGGAAGAGGCGTTCGCTTTTTTGGAAGAAATCATCTTCAGGCCCAACGCCGAGGACGGCAAGTTCCACGAGAAGACTTTTCTGAGGGAAAAGGAAAACCTGAATAATTATTTCGAGTCTCTGATCGAAGACAAGTCAGCTTATGCGCGTATGCGCTTGAACCAAGAGCTGTTCGCAGGGACGGATCAAGCCTATCAAGGTATCGGTGATGCCAGTTTCCTTGAGGATATCACTGCGGCCAGTCTGTTTGAATGCTACGAAGAGATGATTGGATCGAATCAACTGGATATCCTTGTTTCTGGAGACGTCGCGCCGGAACGGGTATTGAATATACTGGCTGGACAGAATTTTTCCGACAGAAAAGAGATCGAAAAAGAGGTGTTCTGTTTCCGCGAAAAGAACACGGAACCCGTCATTTCGAGCGAAGCCCAGGATATCAATCAGGGCAAGCTGTTTTTCGGCTTCTCTTCACCTGTTTATTACATGAATGATCATTATTTTGCCGGTCTGGTTTTTGATGGCTTGTTTGGGGGATTTCCGCATTCCAAACTGTTCCAGAATGTCCGGGAAAAAGAAAGTTTAGCTTACTCGGCTTCAAGCGGCTTGGATTTTCTGCGTGGGATCATGACTGTCGGTACCGGTATTGAGTTCGATAAACGAGAGCAAGTTGAAGAAATTGTTTTGGCACAATTGAAGGATATGCAAGCGGGCGATTTCTCGGATGCATTGATCGCCCAAACGAAAAGCATGCTGATCAACCACTACAAACAAAATGATGATTATCAGGGCAGAAGCTTGGCGAAACAGTACCAGGATATCCTCATCATCGAAAACCCGCTTTCGCAGGAGCAATGGATTGCCGGTTTGAATGCGGTGACGAAGGAACAGATCGTTGCTGTTGCGGATAAAATGACTTTGCAAGCGATATTTTTCTTGAAAGGCGAGGCTGAAAATGAATAAAGTACACTACGAGGCTCTTAACGAAACAGTCTATACGGAAGTTTTGGATAATGGATTACAGGTGGTTCTGATTCCAAAAAATAAATATTCAAAAACTTATGGTATCTTCACAACCGATTTTGGCTCGATCGATAATCAGTTTATACCGATAAACGGAGATAAGGAAATCAAAATTCCGGACGGTATCGCACATTTCCTTGAGCATAAACTGTTCGAAGGTGAAGTACATGATGCTTTTGAAGACTTCGCTAAGTATGGCGCTTCAGCGAATGCTTTCACTTCATTCACGCGGACAAGTTATCTCTTTTCGGCCACGGATAATATCACAGAAAATACGAACAGCCTGCTTGATTTCGTGCAAGACCCGCATTTCACGGCAGAAGGCACTGAAAAGGAAAAAGGGATCATCGCCCAGGAAATCCGCATGTATGAGGATAATCCGGGATGGCAACTTTTTTACGGTCTGCTGCGTAATCTTTATCCCGAACATCCGCTTTCCGTCGATATAGCCGGAACGGTGGACAGCATCCAAGCAATTACGCCGGAATTGCTCCAAATCTGTTATGACACGTTCTACCATCCATCCAATATGAACATATTGATGATCGGTAATTTCTCTCCCGAAGAAATGATGGATACGATCAAACAAAACCAAGCTGGCAAGACGTTTCTTCCGGCCAAACCGATCCAGCGCACTTTGCCGCCGGCCTCGGTCCAGGACATCATTGCGTACAAAGAAATCGAAATGGATGTGCAACGTCCGAAAGTGATGCTTGGGGTGAAAGGCTTGGATGCAGATGTTACCGGTAACCAAGCCGAAAAATACAAAATCTATGGTTCACTGTTGTTGGAATTGCTTTTCGGCCGGAGTTCCTCGCATTTTATTGAGCTCTACGACAGCGGTTTGATCGATGACAGCTTTGGCTACTCCTTCAACTTAGATCGCTCTTTCCATTTTATGGCTGTCGAATCCGACACGGAACAACCGAAGCTGCTGGAAGAAAAGCTGAAGCGGATTCTTTTGGAATGGGAAACGGATGATAACCTGACGAATGAGAAGTTTGATTTGCTGAAGAAGAGCATGATCGGAGAACAGCTACAGGCCTTCAATTCTTTGGAATATATCGCGAATCACTACAGCACCTTGCTTTTTTCTGGAGCCGAACTTTTTGAAGTCGTTCCATTGATCGAAGAAACCAGTCTGGAGGATATCCGTAGATTCGCTCAAGGGTATTTAAAAGAGCAGAGCATGAGCACTTACGTGATCGTTCAGAAGGGAGCGACGCAGCGATGAAGGCTGCTTTGGTGACCGGAGCCTCCGGTGACATCGGAACCTCCATCGCAAGGGACCTCGCAGGTTCGGGGTGGTCTTTGTACCTGCATTATCATTCTAATCAAGAAAAGATCAATCTGCTGCTGTCTGAACTTCAAACTGCCTATCCTGGGCAGGAATTTTATCCGATTTGCCTGGATTTGACCGATGAAGCTGAAGTAACAAAGCTTGCTGACCATATATTTTCGCTCCAAGCGATTGTTTTTGCACATGGCCGGACCGAATATGGCTTGCTTCAGGATATGACTTCCATGCAAATGGATGACTTGTGGGAAATGCATGTCAAGATGCCTATCCTGATCATCCAGACGCTGTACGAAAAATCAATCGTTCGGTAACGGCCGCATTGTCTTCATCAGCTCAATCTATGGAGAAGTCGGCAGCGGTCTGGAAGTGCTCTACAGTACCGTCAAAGGGGCGCAGATTGCATTCGTCAAAGCATACAGCAAAGAAGTCGCCTCAATGGGAGTAACAGTCAATGCCATCTGTCCGGGAGCAATCGATACGCAAATGAACACGCATCTGCAAAAAGATGAAAAAGAGGCTCTGCTTGAGGAAATCCCTTTGGGGAGGATGGGAAAACCGGATGAAATCAGTTTCTGGGTATCCCAACTTCTGAAGGATGATAGTCGCTACATGACTGGACAGGCCATTTATGTATCGGGTGGATGGCTCAGGTAATAAAGTATTGGAACTCCTAGTGAAGGAATTTTATGGTATAATATCCAGGGTAACTCGGGGATTTGCAAGTGAAGGCAGGTGAAGAAATGGTTCAAATTGGGGAAATCCTAAAAAGTGCTAGACTTTCCAAGGGATACACATTGGATGATCTACAGCAAATGACTAAAATACAGAAACGGTACTTGATTGCGATAGAAGAAGGCGATTTTGAGATCATGCCGGGAAATTTCTATGTGCGTGCCTTCATCAAGCAATATGCAGATATTGTGGGTTTGGATGGCGATCGGTTATTGGGGGATCACGCAAGTGTGATTCCGGAAATACACGGGAGTAGCCAAGTGGAGGATTCCGCTTCTCTTTCGCCCAGTCGGTCCGAGACTAAAAGAGCTTCAAAAAAGACGAATTTTAATTATGGTGGTTCTGTCCAGAGCCAGTTGCCGACTTTTCTGCTGGCCGTATCGATAGTCGCTATCGTACTTGTGGTCTGGAAGGCTACGTTGAATGATGACGATGAGCAGGTTCAGATCGAAGTGGCTTCGAACATCAGCCAAACGACTTTGGCATCGCAAGAAACGGTTTCAGGCAGTGCAGAGCAGGCAGAGAGTGCCGCTGCCGCAGAACAGACAGCGGAGGTGACCTTGGTTTCGTCTGCCGATGGTTATGCGGAATATGACATCACCAGTTTGTCGTTGCCATCAGAATTGAAAATTTCCGCGGTGGCAGGAGGCAGTTCCTGGATCAGCGTAAGCGTAAACGGGATCGTCCAAGAGCCTTCCGGAACCATAAGCAGCAAGAATCCGCTGGCTATCGCGCTACCGTTGAACACAAGCCAGATTGAGGTGATAGTCGGTGTGATGCCGGCAACGGTCATCGAACTGGATGGCACAGTTGTTGAGATGCCAGCCGATTATCAAGAGATTCAGACCCAAACCTTATCCTTTACCGTCAAAAGTGTGGAATAAGTCAGGGTACATTAAAGGAGTTGCAGAAGTTGAATTTACCTAATAAATTGACAGCGTTGCGGATTTTGATGATTCCGCTGTTCATGATCATCACCTTGTTTCCATTCGATTGGGGTACGCTTGCGGTTGCCCAATCACAGATTGCCGTAAATCAACTGATAGGGGCAATCATTTTTGCCATCGCCAGTTTTACGGATTGGTTGGATGGTTACATCGCCAGAAGGGATGGGTTGGTCACCAACTTCGGGAAATTTGCTGATCCATTGGCGGACAAGATGCTTGTCGCCACTGCCATGATTGTGCTTGTTGGACAAGGATTGGCTCCTTCATGGGTCGTCAGCATCATCATCAGTCGGGAATTGGCGGTTACAGGCTTGCGTCTCTTGCTTGTGAAGGAAGGCGAAGTCATGGCAGCAGCCTGGCCGGGAAAAATCAAAACAGCGACGCAAATGGTAGCCATCATTTTGCTGTTCTTGGATAATTTCCCATTTCAGGCAATCGGTATCCCGGTTGCGGATATCATGCTGTATCTTTGCTTAGTTTTCACCATCTACTCAGGGGTGGATTATTTCATCAAGAATAAGCATGTTTTTGTCGGCTCCATGTAGTTTTTATTAAATTAAGAAGGGCGGGGTTGCATCAGGTTGCGATCCGAACAAAAGGAAACGTAATTCTTTTGTGCCCTTCTTTTTCTTTATCTTTTTTATGCAATTGAATTTTTTGTTGTATTTAAGCGAATACTATGGATGTGAGGGATCAGATATGAATGCAGAAATCATTTCAGTCGGAACGGAATTGTTGATGGGGCAAATAGTGAATTCGGATGCGGCATTCATCGCCAAGCAATTGACCGGTTTGGGCATCGACTCGTATTTCCAGACAGTTGTCGGAGATAATCCGGGGAAAATAAAAGAAGTGATCAAAATTGCTGAATCGCGAAGCGACTTGTTGATCTTCACAGGAGGACTCGGCCCCACTCAAGACGACTTGACTAAACAGACGGTGGCGGACCATCTTGGGGAAGAGCTTGTCATGGATAGAACTGGATTGATGCATATCCGGCAATGGTTTGAACGCTCTGGAAGAAGCATGACGCAGAACAATGAGCGTCAAGCATTGGTATTCAGGGACGGTATAGTCTTCCCAAACCCAATCGGACAGGCGCTCGGTACCTATATTGAAAAAAATGAGAAGGGTTACCTGCTGTTGCCGGGCCCGCCAAGAGAACTTGAGCAAATGTTCCGGCAATCCGTGACGCCATTCCTGTCCGATAAATATGAAGATCAGCAAGTCATCTTATCGAAGACCCTCCGCTTTTTTGGAATCGGTGAATCTACCTTGACAACGCTATTGGATGAAATGATCCGCAATCAGACCAATCCTACGATAGCACCCTATGCCGGGAAATACGAAGTGACCTTGAGAATCACCGCAAATGCCGCAACAGAGGCGGTATGCGAAAAGTTAGTGGATGAAACAAAAGCGGAAATATTGGCGATCGTCGGTGAACACCATTACGGTGACGGCGACGAATCAAGCTTGGCTGAAGTGGTAGGAAAGAAACTCTTGGAGAGCAAACGCTCCATCAGTGCAGCAGAAAGTTTGACCGGAGGGCTTTTTCAATCGGAACTTGTCAAAGTTCCTGGCATAAGCGAGGTCTTCGCGGGAGGCATCGTATCTTATCAAGCTGAGGCGAAACAACGGGTTCTTGGCGTTCCGGAGCATGTCATAGAAACTTATGGAATGGTGAGCCCGGAGTGCGCGGTTGCGATGGCGGAATGCGCGCGCGAATTGTTTGACACCGATCTGGCCATTTCGTTCACAGGCGTAGCCGGACCTGATCAAATGGAGAATAAGCCGGCCGGGACGGTGTGGATTGCCTTAAGCAAAAAAAATGGACCGACCGCCGTCCAAGGTTTTCGATTTTCCCGCGATCGTCTCGGGAACAGGGAGCAAACCGTCCTGCAGGGGTTTGATATGATCAGGCGGCATTTGATGGATTCTGATTTAGAAAGATAAAAAAACGAACATCTGTTCACTTTATTCTTGCTTTTTTACACAGAAAAGGATAGTATTACGTTGTGGTGTTAATGCATGCAAATGAAAGCTTGGAGGAAACAATTGATGGCTAATTTAAATGATAATAGACAAAAAGCCTTGGATGAGGCTCTGAAAAAGATAGAAAGAAACTTTGGGAAAGGTTCTGTCATGAAACTTGGGGAAAAAGTGGACACAAAAATTTCCACTGTACCAAGTGGCTCACTGGCGCTTGATGTTGCGTTGGGAGTAGGCGGTTATCCTAGAGGCCGTATCATCGAAGTGTACGGTCCTGAATCATCAGGTAAGACAACAGTCGCCCTCCACGCGATTGCTGAGGTACAAAAAAAGGGCGGCGTTGCTGCATTTATTGATGCTGAGCACGCTTTGGATCCAAAATATGCTGCGGCTTTGGGTGTGGATATTGACGAATTGCTGCTTTCCCAACCGGACACAGGTGAACAAGGTCTGGAAATCGCTGATGCATTGGTTTCATCAGGTGCTGTCGACATTGTGGTCATCGATTCGGTTGCCGCACTGGTTCCGCGTGCTGAAATTGAAGGCGAAATGGGAGACTCCCATATGGGTCTGCAAGCACGTCTGATGTCCCAGGCTTTACGGAAACTGTCCGGATCGATCAACAAAACAAAAACGATTGCCATCTTCATCAATCAGGTCCGCGAGAAAATCGGTATCATGTTCGGTAATCCGGAAACGACTCCCGGTGGTAGAGCGCTTAAATTTTATGCTACTATCCGACTGGAAGTCAGAAGAGCGGAACAGATCAAGAGCGGAACAGAGATCATGGGTAACCGCACAAAAATCAAGGTAGTCAAAAATAAAGTTGCGCCGCCATTCAGAACTGCTGAGGTGGACATCATGTACGGCGAAGGCATTTCTCAAGTCGGCGAAATCATCGATATGGCTTCAGAGAAAGATATCGTCAACAAGAGTGGCGCTTGGTATGCCTATAAAGGGGAACGCATCGGGCAGGGTCGCGAAAATGCCAAAAAATTCCTGCTGGAGCATCCAGAAATGCGGGCTGAAATCGAGAAACTTGTTCGGGATGAATATGGCATAGGTGACAAAAAGGCTGTAGAGATAATTGCAGAAGAAAAAGACGAAATGATTGAATCGATCGATCTATTGGACGAGTAAACGATGTTTTCAAAGAGGCCGGGATAAAAATCCAGGCCTCTTTCTTTTTTTAGACGAAAAAGGACAACATTGGAACAGAAAAACATGTATTTTGTTGATGTTACCGTTTTATCGTTGACATGTCAGTATTCTACGTTTAGAATGAATTTATGTGTATCGCTTCATTCTGCACATTGTAAAACTAATTTTTATTCATTTTTTTTGACAACAAAATTAAATAGATACGGAGGTGAAACTATGGATATATGGACTTTAGCCTTCGCTATCATAGCTTTAATTGTTGGTGTCGTTGTCGGATATTTATATCGAAAATCGAATCACGAAAAAGAAATAGCTGGTGCCAAAAATACCGCTTCCCAAATTCTTGAAGACGCTCGTAAAGAAGCAGAAACAACGAAAAAAGAAGCTATGTTAGAGGCGAAGGATGAGAACCACAAATACCGCTCAGAAATAGAAGATGAATTGCGCGAACGACGCGGTGAGGTTCAAAAACAAGAAAATCGATTGATCCAAAGAGAAGAAAATTTGGATAGAAAAGATGCCAGTCTATCGAAACGTGAGCAATCTATCGAGTCAAAAGAGGATAATCTTGTCAAAAGACAAAACGCTTTAGTTTCTGAGGAAAATCGCATTCAAACATTGGTGGAAGAGCAACAACATGAACTGGAAAGAATCGCTACCTTATCCCGTGATGAAGCAAGACACATCATCATGGACGAAACGGAAAATCAACTGTCGCATGAAATTGCGGTCATGATCAGAGAATCTGACCAAAAAGCGAAAGATGAAGCAGATCGTAATGCGAAAAACATTATCCTGCAGGCAATTCAGCGAAGTGCGGCCGATTTGGTTTCGGAAGCAACGGTTTCAGTAGTTACTTTGCCTAACGATGATATGAAGGGCCGGATCATTGGCCGCGAAGGAAGAAACATTCGGACTTTGGAGACCTTGACAGGTATTGACCTGATCATCGACGATACGCCCGAAGCGGTCGTATTGAGCGGATTTGATCCTATCCGAAGAGAAATTGCGAAAATGGCTTTGGAGAAATTAATCCAAGATGGACGTATCCATCCTGCAAGAATTGAGGAAGCAGTTGAGAAAGCCCGTAAGGATATGGATGAGCGCATAAGAGAAATCGGCGAACAAGCAACTTTTGAAGTTGGTATCCATTCTTTGCATCCTGATCTGATTAAAATTTTGGGTCGTCTGCATTTCCGCACTAGTTATGGGCAAAATGTCCTGAATCACAGCATCGAAGTCGCAAAACTTTGCGGTGTAATGGCTGGAGAACTAGGCGAAGACATCAATTTGGCCAAACGTGCAGGGTTATTGCATGATATCGGAAAAGCTCTCGATCATGAAATAGAGGGTTCACACGTTGAAATCGGCTCAGAAATCGCTCAGAAATACAAAGAAAATCCGGTTGTCATCAATGCAATTGCCTCACATCATGGCGATGTTGAAGCAAACTCAATCATATCAGTATTGGTCGCATCTGCTGACGCTTTATCTGCTGCTCGTCCGGGCGCAAGAAGTGAATCTCTTGAAAACTACATTCGCCGTTTGGAAAAACTGGAAGGAATTGCAAACAGTTTCGAAGGTGTGGCAAGCAGTTTTGCTATCCAAGCAGGTAGAGAGATCCGCGTGATGGTCAAGCCAGATCAACTTGACGATTCTCAAGCTATACGTGTAGCTCGTGAGATTAGAAAGAAAATCGAAGAAGAACTAGATTATCCGGGACACATCAAGGTTACGGTTATACGCGAAACAAGAGTAATTGAATATGCCAAATAATGAAAAACCAAACGGGACAGCTTTTTGTCCCGTTTTTTGCTTTTTATGACCATACTGTTTGCTGGACAAGGGCGCAACGGCTTATCGAAACAGTCAAAATATGTTACTATAAAAAGACTAGAATTGAGAGAAGAGGCTGAAGATGAAAGTATTATTTATTGGAGATGTCGTAGGTTCAATCGGCAGACAGATGCTGCAGGATACACTCCCACAACTGAAGAAACATTATCGTCCGCAAGTGACCATCGTAAATGGAGAGAATGCAGCTGGCGGCAGAGGCATAACGGAAAAAATCTATAAAGAATTTTTGCAGACCGGTGTCGATGTCATCACCATGGGGAACCATACGTGGGATAACCGTGACATATTCGAATTCATCGGAACAGCCAACAAGATGATCCGTCCGGCTAATTTCCCGGAAGGGACTCCTGGCATCGGTTGGACGATCATAAAAGTGAATCAATTGAAATTAGCTGTGGTGAACCTGCACGGACGCGTCTTCATGAATAGTCTGGATGATCCTTTCCGAAAAGCGGATGACATCCTTGAGCAGGTCCGCAAAGAAACGAATTGCATCTTTGTCGATTTTCATGCCGAAACAACCAGCGAAAAACAAGCGATGGGCTGGTATTTGGACGGTCGCGTATCGGCTGTGGTCGGCACACACACGCATGTGCAGACAAATGATGCGCGCATTTTGCCTGACGGGACAGGCTATCTGACAGACGCTGGAATGACCGGGGCTTATGACAGCATTTTGGGTGTCGAAAAAGAAATCATCATCCAGAAATTTCTGACGCAACTGCCGATCCGCCACGAAGTACCTGAAAAAGGCCGAAAACTGCTCTCAGGCTGCTACGTTGAAATCAATGACCAGACCGGCAAATGCGTAAAAATCGAAAACATCGTGATCAATGAAGATCGTCCATTTGGAGGGGAATTCTATTGACCCAAGAACTACCTATCGAAGGTCCGACAGAAGTTGAATTAAATAGTCTGATCGAGATACTGAAAAAAAATGAAGTAATCACCCGTTACCAAGAGGTCAAAGAAAATATAAAAGAGAATCGGGCGCTGGAACAATTGGTTGAGGCCATCAAAAGCAAACAAAAAGAAGCCGCGGCTTTTGAACATTATGCTAAGCCAGCAGCGGCTGAAAAAACAGCCGCTGAATTAGCCGACCTCAACAAGCAATTGAAGGACAGCATAGCAGTCCAACAATACCGAGAAGCTTTATGGGATGCCAACGAACTATTGGAGAATGTCATCGGCATCATCCAACGCGGCATCGATGACGCTGTCGAAAAAGATGAAGTATGAGGATTGAAGAGATATATTGATAGAGGTGAAAAAATGCCACAGAAGACTAAAAATACGCCGATGATGGAACAATATTTATCCATAAAAAAACAGTATCCGGATGCGTTTTTATTCTATCGTTTGGGCGATTTCTACGAATTGTTCCACGATGATGCCATGAAGGCCGCAAAATTACTGGAAATAACGCTGACGAGCCGCAACAAAAATGCTGATGAGCCGATTCCGATGTGCGGGGTTCCCTATCACGCAGCGGCGGAATACATCCGGAGACTCGTGGAAATGGGGCACAAGGTCGCCGTTTGCGAACAGATGGAGGATGCCAAGCTGACAAAAGGCATGGTGAGGCGGGAAGTCGTCCGGGTTATTACCCCGGGTACATTTTTGAATGAGAATGGCAGCGAGAACAAGGCAAATAATTACTTGGCAAGTGTCTTTCGAAATGAAGCCGGCGGGTATGCGCTCGGATATGTCGATATCGGGACGGGGGAGCTGAAAGTCACCCTCCTGACCAACGAAGATGGCGTATTCAACGAGCTCCAGACGTTGCCGTTCAAAGAGATTGTCCTGGACGCAAAAACAGCTGAAGTCCTGACGGAAAAGTTGGAAAAACAGTTTGGAATCCTGGTTTCTATCCAGGAGAAGCTGATTCCGGAAACGGATGTCCACGATCTGGTTGGGGAATTGCCGCAACAGTCGGAAAAAGATGTGCTAGTTTTGTTGCTGAGCTATCTTTCGGATACCCAAAAGCGCAGCCTGTCACATCTTCAAAAGGCCGTTGCTTATCAAACCGACGCTTTTCTGAAGATGGATACCTATGCGCGGCGCAACCTCGAGTTGTCCGCATCCATCCGGACGCAGCAGAAGAAAGGCAGCCTGCTGTGGACGCTGGATGAAACAAAAACGGCTATGGGCGGGCGGATGCTGAAACAATGGCTTGAAAAGCCGCTGATCAACCTGAGCGACATACTCGAAAGGCAACGGAAAGTGGAGTCGCTGGTCAACCACTATTTTGAGCGGATGGACATCAACGATGCTTTGACATCGGTGTATGATCTGGAACGTTTGGTCGCCAGAGTATCGCTAGGTAATATCAACGGTCGTGATCTGATCCAGCTGAAAACCTCTCTGCAGCAGATTCCAGGGTTGGTCCAAGCCATCGCAACAATCGATGAACCGGATGTTTGGCAGGATGTCATCGGCAAATTGGAATCTTACCCAGAAATCATCGAACTGATTGAACGGGCAATCACGGATAATCCACCTATCCAAATCACCGAAGGCAACATTATCCGCGATGGCTACCATGAGCAATTGGATCGTTACCGCGATGCGATGAACAATGGGAAACTTTGGATAGCGATGCTGCAGAAAGAGGAAAGAGAAAAGACCGGCATCAAAACGCTGAAAATTGGCTACAACCGCATTTTTGGCTATTACATAGAAGTAACGAAGGCGAACCTTGCGGCGTTGCCAGAAGGTACGTATGAGCGCAAACAGACGCTCGCCAATGCCGAACGATTCGTCACACCTGCATTGAAAGAGAAAGAGACGCTTATTTTGGAGGCGGAGGAAAAGTCTGTCGAATTGGAGCATGAGTTGTTTGTCGCCTTGCGGGAGGAAATAAAAGGATACAGCCGACAGTTGCAGGCGCTTGCCAAATTGGTGGCGGAGATCGATGTCCTGCAGTCGTTCGCTCATGTCAGCGAAGCCTATCATTTTTCCAAGCCCGAGTTGAGCAACAGCGACCGCAATCTGTCCATCAAAGAAGGGCGCCATCCGGTTGTGGAACGCGTCATCGGCAAAGACAAATTTGTGCCCAACAGCATTTCCATGGATGAGGACAATCATATTCTGCTGATCACCGGGCCGAACATGTCAGGTAAGAGCACCTACATGCGTCAGGTTGCGTTGATTGTCATCCTGGCCCAGATGGGTTGTTTTGTGCCGGCCGAGAAAGCCCATTTGCCGATCTTTGACCAAATATTCACGCGTATTGGTGCGGCTGATGACCTCTATTCCGGGCAGAGTACATTCATGGTCGAAATGGTCGAAACGAACCAAGCATTACGCTTCGCGACCGATAAGAGTTTGATCTTGTTCGACGAAATCGGCAGAGGAACGGCAACGTACGACGGCATGGCATTGGCGGAAGCGATCCTGCGTTACATCAATCGCACCATCAAAGGAAAAACGCTGTTTTCGACGCATTACCATGAATTGACCCAACTCGAAGACGATTTGGCGGGGACAAAGAATGTTCATGTCGGGGCAATCGAAAAAGACGGAGAATTGGTGTTCCTGCATAAACTGATGCAGGGTCCTGCAGACAAAAGTTATGGCCTACATGTAGCCAAGCTGGCCGGAATGCCGCATGAATTGATTGCCGAGGCGCAGGTCATCCTCGACTCATTGAATGAACAGCATGTGCTGCATTCAGGTTCGGACTTGTCTGTTCCGGATGATACAATTGAGCAATTGGCGTTGTTCCAGGAGAGCGCGATGCATCCGAACGAGAAGCACGTTCTCGATGAATTGTCGGACTTGGCGCTGGAGGATTGCACACCGATGCAAGCTATGCTGATGCTGGACAGTTGGAAAAAGTTGCTGAAATCGCAAAAAAGTAGGTGAGTAAGATGGCCAAAATCAGGGAGCTTTCCCAAATATTGACGAACCAAATCGCTGCCGGTGAAGTGATCGAACGGCCGGCATCGGTCGTTAAGGAATTGGTTGAGAACGCAATCGATGCCAACAGTACCCAGATCGATGTTTTCATCGAAGAAGCTGGATTAAAGAAGGTGCAGGTCACCGACAACGGCGATGGCATCGCGGCGGATGAGGTGAAACTTGCCTTTACGCGGCACGCGACCAGCAAAATCTATACGCAGGATGATCTTTTCCGCATCCACTCGCTGGGATTTCGGGGTGAAGCTTTGCCCAGTATCGCTTCCGTCGCCAAAGTTTCGATCGAAACGGCTGTCGCTGATCAAAGCGGCACCTACTTGTCCATAAAGGGCGGCGTCATCGGGGAGGAAAGGCCGAACAAATCCCGTAAAGGTACGACGATCATCGTTGAAGACCTTTTCTACAACACGCCAGCCCGGCTGAAATACATCCGTTCCCTGCAGACCGAATTGTCGAACATCACCGACATCATGAACCGGATCGCCTTGAGCCATCCGGAGATCGCTTTCCGTTTGCACCATGAAGGGAACCAACTTCTGCATACGGCAGGCAATGGCGATCTGCGCCAGACCATCGCGGGCGTCTATGGCACATTGACTGCCAAGAAGATGAAACTGATCGAGAACGAAAATTTGGACTTCAAAGTGAAGGGCTACATCAGTTTGCCTGACACGACGCGGGCAAGCCGCAACTACATCACCTTGATACTGAACGGGCGTTTCATAAAAAATTACGCCTTGAATAAAGCGATCATCGATGGCTATGGATCCAAGCTGATGGTCGGCAGGTATCCGCTCGCTGTCATTGTGATGGATGCGGATTCCTTGTTGTTGGATGTGAATGTCCATCCTTCGAAAAAAGAAATCAGGATCAGCAAAGAAAAAGAACTCGGAGAATTGATCCAGAGCGCGGTCGCTGCTGTTTTGCGGACCGAAGAACGCATTCCGAGCGGCATCGAAAATCTGAAGTTCAAACGCCAAAGCCCACTTGAACCGGTACGGACCGAGCAGTTGAGTGTCTCTTTCCGGTCATTCGATCAAGAGGTCGTGCAAGAAACGGAAACGAAGCTGCCGGCGATAAGCGAAAATGAGGATTTCCGGTCTTTGGAGACAGCATGGGACAACGGGCCGGTTCATAATGGAAATTCGCAACGTGAACAAGCTTTTATGGGTTCTGAAGTAGTCGCGCCTTCGGAGGGCCTGCCGCCTACAAGTGAAGAACAAGAAGTTTACGCTGTTCCGTTCACTGATCAACCAACGCAGGACCACGATGAACCGAATGCTCCACATGTATCTATCCATCCAAAAAATCCGGTTGCCCATGAAGAACCGATCATGAAAACCGTTCAGAAAGTCGAAGCGGAGGCAGAGAAGGGACCGGCGAGCAAGCGTCCGTTCCCGGATTTGCACTTTTTCGGCCAGATGCACGGTACTTACCTGTTCGCGCAGAATGAAAACGGCCTCTACATCATCGATCAGCATGCTGCCCAGGAGCGAATCAAATATGAATATTATCGTGAGGAAATCGGCAAGGTTTCCACCGATCTCCAAGGGTTGCTGATCCCGATCATCCTGGATTATCCCGCCAATGAATTCCAGTTGATCCAGGAAAATCGGGAAGAGCTGCAAGCGATGGGCTTGTTCCTCGAACCGTTCGGCCAGAACAGTTTCATCGTTGAAAAACATCCTGCCTGGTTCACGCCTGGTGAGGAGGAAGACATTCTGAAGGAACTGGTGGAGATGTTTTTGGCTGAAGGTGATATCTCCATCAAAAAGCTTCGGGAAGCCACTGCCATCATGATGAGTTGCAAGCGCTCGATCAAGGCGAATCATTTCCTAAGCGACAAAGAAGCACGCCAACTATTGATAGATCTTGCCGAAACGGACAATCCTTACAATTGCCCGCACGGTAGACCTGTGTTGATTCAGTTCTCCAACCAGGATATGGAGAAAATGTTCAAACGGATCCAAGACCCGCACTGAAAGCGTATCATTTCTTATTTCTGCTTAATTATTGTAAAATCAGGATAGTTAAATAACAGATAGGAGTGGAAAAAATGGTGCAAATCAATGACATTTCCGAAATGATGGGCGAACTGAACAAAGAAAGTTCGATCCAAGCCTTGGGCAGCAAAACGGGCGTTGATGCAAGTATTTTGCCGAAATTGGCTGTTGTTGCAATTCCTTTGATCCTTCGGGCATTAAGCAAAAACGCAGAGTCAAAAGCAGGGAAAGATTCCTTATCAGATGCATTGGAAAAACATAAAGGTCAGACCAAAGACGTATCCTCGATTGAAGATGTGTTCAAGAAGGTCGATACAGATGATGGCGATAAAATATTGGATCATGCCTTCGGGGACAAAGATAAAGTCGTGGATCAGATCGCTGCCCAAACAGGCATCAGCAAATCTGAGGTTGCCAAGGTCTTGGCTTCCATGGCGCCAATGATTCTGGGCATGTTGGCTGACAAAAAGGATGCCGATGGATTGGATGCCGATGGTGTGGCCAAACAGACCGACATTTTCTCCAAACAAGCTGAAGAAACAGCCACAAGCAATTTCGACATTACCGATCTCTTTCCTAAGCAGTCCGGAACGACAACTCCTTCAGCTACGGGCGGATTGGGTGGTATTTTGGGAAGCATTTTGGGGAACCTGTTCTGATCAAAGACTAAATAAACAGATAAAAAGCAGAACAA
>Ga0183099_1001018_pt1 | contig 17372 bp, 20 predicted proteins | sample Biomet1_FD_127788 | JGI IMG/M metagenome (GOLD analysis project Ga0183099, IMG submission 127788) | Microbial communities from bioreactor (seeded with anoxic lake sediment) at LBNL, California, USA - Biofuel metagenome 1 | ecosystem: Engineered > Bioreactor > Anaerobic > Unclassified ... | reverse complement strand
CGACCACCTGTTTGAGGGGCGCTATTCGCCCGTCTGGCCCGACGGCAAAAAGCACTCAAGGAACGTCTATGCCAAGACCCGCGCAGAGTGTGAGGAAAAGCTCCAGGTGCTGATTGTGCAGATGAAGAAGGAGATTGCGGAGGCGAAGGGAAAGGCAAGCAGATAAAAAAATAGCCGCAGAATAACGCACGAAGAATAAACGGATGACAGCAGTACCTACCCTCTCCAATTCGCCAGGGGGTAGGTATCGTTCTTTTTCTTATACGCGGCCAAAAGCTGATTTTCTCGCTCTCTGGCATCCTCACATTCTTCATATGCCAACAGCAGCAGCCCCGCGCCATCGATTTGCCAGATCGCACGACCGCCCTTGTGGTTTGTTGCGTTCTTCCAACCGTAATTCATATACTGCTTTAAGCGCTGGTGTAGCCCCCTGCGGCCATCAGCCTTGCCGATGTATAGAGTCTCCTTATCCGTGCAGTCCCCGTACTTTTTAACAAGCACCTCTGCCGAATAGAGTGATGCCGATGGATTATATGTCCGCATCGCAAAGTGAATCGGCAATCCCTCGGGGGCAAGCACCCAATAAACGCCCGGCGTTTCCGGAATGTTGCCGCATTCACAGCAATATAGATTTTCCAACGTAGTGGCAGGTGCCACGGTAGGGCAAAGGAGCCTTAACCGGCGAAATAATCGGAGCAGGGTGCCACTTGCAATGCTATCGCTGATCAGAGAACCCTCGCTGAAATGATCTCTCCGAAAGTGCCACGCAATACTGGCCAGGACACATATGTAAGGCTGCGCCGCCAACCACTTCGCATCAGCAGCCGCAACATGCTGTTCTTCAAGTCCCCAACGCTGGATCACCTCACCATAATTAGCGATTATGAGACCTTCTTCATATGCGCGGTCCATAAAGGAATGCAGCTCACGGCGCAAGGTCTCCTGACCCGGATTGCTGGAATATACGGAATAGCTTTGACACCATGCCTTTTTCTCGGATGATTGTTCGATCTCCTCCAGCAAAGCGATGGCCCAAACAAAAAATGGGGGATTTTTCACGCAACCACCTCAACTCAATTGTCATTCCAACCGAATCTTTTAATAAGACGCTGCCACGACTTACAATTTTCCGTATTGCAGATTCTCCCCAAAAACATAGATGCAGATGCGATTGTTAAGACAGAGAAACTGTGGAAGGATAAGCTGCTTATACATAATAGAAAATTTATATGGACGGATCGCTCTTCCATCCGGTTCGTAAATAAGCCTTGAACATTTGAACAGTCCTTATGTTGAGGCATCGCTCAGTGGCAATTACGCTATCCTTAACTTTAAAAAGCTCCGGGTTTTCACTGCAATCAATAATGAGTTTCAGAATTTCCGAGAATATGCCGCAAGCCAAAATGTTTGTGTAATGAACAATGTATTCCGCTGGTGCAATCATCTCAATACACATATCCGCTGTATTAAGTCGTCGTATTGCTTGAGCCACCCAAGTTTGCGAATGCCCGATCGATCTTGCCATTTCTGGTTGAGATAAACGAGAAATATTATCTTCGCCTCTTGCTTCAACCAATATATTGACTAACCTTTGATGGTTCTTAACGCTTTCGACAAAGAGTGAACTTTCATTTTGTACTTTCTCGTCCATTCCGTACCCCAATAAAACGATTTCTGTTGATTTTTTGGCCTAATAATATAAACATAGCGCTAAACCGCCTTCGGCGGTGGTATTGACAGACGTTTCGAATGCTGATAAAACAGCACCACAACATGAACAACGTTGCCTCTAAAAAAAACGGCTGGAACGATACCAGTGGAGGTTTATTTGTTGTGTTCAAAAGTATAATTTCCCTTTTTCCTATCCGCTGGAATCCCTGATTTGAAAGGCTTTTGCGGATACTATACTTGTCAGATATCAAGCAAGAGAAATTATACTTTCCCCATAGATGGCGGTTTCGTACTATGGAATTATCCAACGTCAGGCAGTTTGTGAATGCATTACAAGCTGCCTTTTTTATGCCTGACCTCGGATAATTTGCTATTCATAATGGGAAATGCAAACTTCTGTTTATTGTTTATATGGCACCCTTGCCGAAGGAACAAGTTTAGATGCCGGATCAGTATGTACCGTTTGGTCGTCAAAGAATATATTAGCACCAAAAGCTTTCAGTACCTCGCTTTTTTCAATCCCGCCCAAAAAGAATGCTTCGTCAATACGTACTTCCCATGCTCTAAGTGTTCTGATTACACGTTCGTGTGCAGGGGCATTGCGGGCTGTCACAAGTGCCGTTCGCATTGGAGACGTCTCTTTAGGGTACTCTTTCTGAATATATGAGATTGTTTTCAATAGTTTTGCAAATGGCCCCTCTGGTAATGGGCTTTTAGCGTTTTCTTGTTCATGCTCAGCAAAAGCTTTTAATCCTTTATCTTGATATATACGTTCAGACTCATCAGAAAAAATTACAGCATCTCCATCAAACGCTATTCTGATTTGTTCATTAGCGCTTTCAGTATCGATTGGCAAATCGGTATGTGAACAGATTATTCCGGCGGCAACATTCGCATTTATCGCTTCTTGCACGTCGGATTCATTTGCTGATAGAAACAAATCCGTTTTAAAGGCGTTTAAATAGGGGGCAATATGAGCTCGACTTACAAGAGCAGCTCGACTTATATCAAGTCCGTAATGTTCAATTGAATTAAAAATTCGCAGACTTGTGTTGGCACTATTCTTAGACATAACAATAATTTCCGTCAAATAGTGTCCATCGCTGTTCAGTTTGTGGAGCGCTTTTATAAGAGGAAATGCTGTTCCTGGCTTAAGAATATCATCTTCATGTTCCAGCTGATACTCGGAATATGCTTCTAACCCGTTTTTTTCAAAAATTTCATTTTCTTCCTCCAAATCAAATAATGCGCGTGATGAGATTCCTACTACAAGTTTATCGTCTAATTTAAGTGGCACAATAATCCTCCTTCAATTATTCAGCTTCATATTAAATCAAATAGAGACTATGCCACAAGGTTATTGGTGGCCAAAAGCAATTTCGTGAAAACGGTTTTGCATAAATAAATCAATCCCTATCTCATTTTCATCTGCTCGGAGGTGTAGAAGCTTATAAAAGTCGTCATCTACCAATGGGATTACTAACCCTCGACTATCGTGGTATGTATCCCCGCAACGAGCGATAAAAAGGTCCATATCATCAATAGATCGACAAGTCACAATACCCATTGTACCACGATTAGGGCTAAATCTTCCGCTGATTTGGTCAAGTTCTGGATTTGCAACATCGCGGGAATAATTTTTACATTCAATCACAATAAAGCGCGATGGAATATTATGTGTATTGCACAAGCGGAAGAAAAATCCATATTCTGCACAGTTATCAAATAATATATCTATTCGTTTTCTGCCTTCGTTTATTTCTTGTTCAATTACAGGAGAACATAAGTGCGGATAAAATAGCAGTTCAAGAATTCCTACAATTGTGCGATGATAAATAGTTGCATTTTCTGCGCCAGATGGTATTTCACGCAGACGCTGCTCCAAAAAATTACAAAGAGGAGCTGCACTCTCAAAGGTAATTTCAGCATTGGAAACAGGCCGTATTTTCGTTTTGGTTTGCTTGCGAAAATCCTTGAATATCTCAGGATGCTTTTCCGTAAACTGTGCTAACCAGTCCTTGGAAAAAGGTTGCTCTTTTTCTTCATGCTCACGGACGGACTTCTTTGTCACATATCTTGTCTGGGCCTTATCTTTCCTCAGCTGAACCAAAGGTCCGTTTAGACGCAGTTGCTCATTTTGCAAATAGTTTAGTACAAAATCCTGCAAATATTTCTGAGGAGTATACTCTTTCGAAAACGACACAATGCGTTTAGGAACAAGGAGAATCTTGCGCCCGCCAACAACCAGCATATTTGTATACTGGTTGTCCCATATATTCATCTTGCGTTCCCAATAGGATCCCGAAGGAACTCCAGCGGTTAATGGGATATTCCAAAGAGTACACTGGGCTTGGGTATATGCAATAAGGTGTTTTTTTATAATATTAGCCGTCATATCTGACATCTTGTCTTTATCAACATTATCAACAAAAATACGAAAATCTTCAATGTCCTCCATGATACCCGTTTGTAGCGCTTTGCTCTCTTTTAAACTTCTAAAGATTCTGGCCGCATCAGATGGTCCCATCCCCTTCCCTTGCGGCGCAGAGCGTGAAAATCCAAGGCATATTTCATTTGTCTCCCCCAAGTGGCTAAATAGCTCCTCTGCATCAAGCATTCGATTATCTCTAAGCGCACTTAATAGACAGTCAAAATAGCTTCTCAACGACAAATGAGCTTCTGTGGCGAAGGGAAAATCGTTTTTTGCAATAAAATAAGGATCAAGAAATAGGGGAGTATCTGTGGAAACATCAACATCCACAAAGTCAAGCTCATATTGCGATTTGTTTATCCCAAATATCTTGCTTATTTTCATAAGTGGCCTCCATCAGTCATTTGTTCCTATTCGTTTGGCCCATATTTTCGTGCAGATTTTCTCGTTTATAGTTTCGTATTTGTAGATAACTTCTTATTTGTGGTACATAAGTTGACCTTCCTATAATTGTTATTACCCGAAGCAAAACAACCGCGTGGAAAATCCACACGGCTGGCGCTGCAGGCACAAGGCCTACCGTTAATTTATTATAGGGCAATATGGAACAAATTACAAGAAAACATCGAATCGGCGCAAATTCAAGAATTGCGCCGCAATAAACAAAGAAAAAGCTGGTTTCGAGGGCTCTCGAAACCGGCGGCGGGCGATAATACAAAAATCTAACTTTTTAATAAGAAAACCCCGCTGAAATCAACGATTTCAGCGGGGTTTTGGTCCGAGTGACAGGGTTCGAACCTGCGGCCTGATGGTCCCAAATTGCTGTCCAAACTTTTTTCTACTCATTTATAGCCATTTATAGCCGTTTCCGCTTGGTTTTACTTACTCTTTGGCGCTCTTTGAAGCACTGTTTCCACGTGTTCCACGTCTGACTGTGGTAATCTATGTGGTCAAAAACCATTGTGGTGCAAGGGGTTCATCTGCCCGTAAAACTAAATAATGGTAATCAAAGTGGTCAAAACGCTTCTTTCCGCAAAGTTGGTGTTTTTCACCAACTCTGGGCGGGAAGCGTTTTGCGTTTCAGCTATTTGTTTCTGGTCGGTCGGATTGTACCTCTGCGGCCGAGGTTGTGCAAGGATTATCTACCAGGACAGCAGTTCAAAATCTGCGGGGCTGTAAACAAAGAAAAAACAGCCTGTATACTATCGCGTCATAAAGAAATCAGGCTATCAATTATTTTCTGCTCTCCGTTAGGCTGTGTAAGTGCTGCGTACAGTAAATTCATTTTAGTAGATCAGCCAAGGTATACTCGCCACGTTGAATATGCGATACTCTTTTGTATTCCTTCAGCGCAGAAATCAATATGGCCGTATCAGCAAAATAGGACTTTACAAACTCAGCATTTTTCACATTGCTGTATCTGAGTTCGATCTTGGAGAATTCACTTGGCTTCATACCAGACCTCTTGTATTCTTCATATTTGCCCTCGCGAAAGATAATCAGCATCTCAATTTCGGGTGCAGTGATAACATTGATGACCTCGATCTTGTCGACATAAGCCTTGCTGAGCCTAAATTGCTCTCTGCGAGAATCCAAAATTCGTAAGACGGTTATTCCTTCTGTGAAACCTTTTCTTAAGTACTGTGCTTCAAAGCCTTTTGCACTGCGGCAACGGATAGGTTCTCCTTCAAGCATGTCATCACGGGTGAAAACGAGTTTATCGTCATCAAGTAATAATTCGATGATTGCTTGTTCGGCAGCACCCTCACAAATGCACGCAACATATTTTGTGAGCTCCATTACTGGGCCTCCTTGTACGAATGGAGCAGTCTCTTTTTGAGATCCATATATGCGTCGTACATGGGAACCGTACCCTCAAGGTAGCCGCTCTGGTAGGCTTCACTCTTTTTGATGTCGTTTCTTTTCAGAATCGTAGACAGGTTTTCTGCGGTAATCCCATTACGGTTACGAACAATATAAATGTTGTCATTACGCTCGAACTCATCAAGTAACTCCGCATAGTGGGTAGAAAATATCAGCATGGCGCCTTTGGGGTTAACTTTAGCATCCATGTAAAAACGAATCAGGGTTGATACAATTTCACGATTGAAATGATTCTCAAGTTCATCAATGATAAGGTATCCGCCGCTGCTAAATACTTTGATGGCATTTACAAATGTGTTGATGCCTTTAATCGTGCCTGAGGACAAATAACGATTCAGTTCAGAAAGCCTGCTGAGTACGATTTCCTCTTTACCCTGGAATTTTAAATGAATATCAGTATCTTTCGTCGTCTTTTTAATATGCAAATACTCTATGCTTGGATCAAAAAAAGCAATCAACTCAGGAGGACAATCTTCGGAAATGCTTAGCTCGTTGATATTCGTATATTGCAGCGTATCCGTAATAACAAGCTTATCCTTGTTCGTTTTGTTAAAGGCTACCATGATGCTGACGTCATCAAGCAAAAACGCTTCGTCATTGCTTCTTTTGAGCGCAGGACTAACATCATCGAAAGCAAAGATATCAACTTTACTTTTGACTTTTGTACCTGGCTTGGATTTGAGATATTCATCCGCAATAATCAGCTTGCCATTAACCTTACGGATCACTGTGTGGAGAAGATGAACGGAATGATCTTCAGTATAAAAGTAAATGTCAAATGTTGCCTGACCATGCTCATCCAATCCATCAAGCACTTCACTGTATGAAATATTGTTGATAGATTCATTGCCAAGCATTCTGCAAATAAAAGTAATCAGCTTCAAGATAGAGGTTTTACCGGAAGCGTTGATACCAACGAAAGAGATAACATTGTTTTGATAAAAGTGCTGCGCATTTGTAGAAAACAGGCAACTCATCTTATCGGCGTTTTCGCTGGTAACCCGTTGAAGTGCCAGAAAGTCAATTTCGCACGTTTTTTGGAACAATGGGAGTCCTGAAACGGATATTTTCAGCAATTTCAAAATGCTCACCTCTTAATTACGTAATTTGCGTAGTTATCTACTCACCTTATAACATATTATCCCCCGAAAATCAAGATTAAAACCGCGAATTCCGATTTTAATACTCGCAAGATTCCGACATATAAAAATCGATGAGATAGGGATCATGATTATTCGCAATTTTTCTCGTATGGCACCTTGAAATAGTCCAGGTATTTCTTGAACTTATCCTGCGCCGAAAGGCAAGTGTCTCGCAGATATCCCGGCTCAGACTTCCATTCATGCAGTCCCCGATAATAGAACATTTTCAGCTCTTCATCAATGATAAACGGCACGATATTGTATTTCAGGCATTCTTTGAATAAAATCAATCTGCCGACACGCCCGTTGCCATCCTGGAAGGGATGGATCGTTTCAAATTCATAATGGAATTCAATCAGATCGTCCAGCGTTTTGCTTTTGCTTGCAAGATTGCTTTTTAGAAGTGCCGCAAGTTGTTCTGGAACTTTTTCCGGTGCAGTGGTATCTTTTCCGCCCACTTCGTTGGGCAACTTTTTATACCCGCCAACCGCAAACCAATTCTTTCTGGAATCGCTGGTACCGCTTTTCAACGTACGGTGAAGTTGCTTGATAAATGCTTGGCTAAGTGGCTGTGCGGCCTGCTCGATAACCATATCAATGCACTTGAAGTGGTTGGCCGTTTCTATAATGTCATCCACATTCACAGCACTATCACTCGCGCCAATGGTGTTGGTTTCGTAGATGTAGCGGGTCTGATCATGAGTAAGGCGGCTGCCTTCGATATGGTTGGAATTGTAGGTAAGCTCAATCTGAATTTTATGGTAAATGCCACCGCTGACTTTTGCTGCTTCTTCAAGCCTCAGACATTCCAACAGTGTCTTGGGCGCATCGTCATGCCGATTACTGCGCACAGGGCGCTGCGCATTTTCGGGAATATTCCAGGTCTTTCCCGTCAGGAATGCTTCGGGGATTTTCCCGGCAGCACAATAATTCCGAACGGTACGCTCAGATAGTTTCCATTGTTTTGCGATTTCCGCTACCGAACAGAACTTCATACTCTTTCCCCCTATAGGTTTCTTAGCTATAGTATAACCTGTTATCGGCAAAAACACAACATTCGTATTGCGGAAAAAGCAGAAAAGCTTGCCGATGTCGGCAAGTTTTATGGTCAGCTCCAACCTGCAGCTTGAGTTCAAAATCTGCAGGGCTGTAAACAAAGAAGAAGCCGCCACAGACTATTTCACTTTATTTTTGGCTAAAATAAGATTGCATCGGATTTTAGCCTTGCTTCCCCGGAGCGTTTGGGCTAAAATAGGATCATATCAAATATTAGCCGGAGGTAAGCATAAATGGGCTATATCAAGCGTGATTTGGAAAACAAAATTCTGGCACTCTCGAAAGAATATGCCTGCATTCTGATTACCGGTCCACGTCAGGTCGGTAAGACTACGGTCCTAAAGCAGCTGGCAGCAGCAGATCGCGAATATGTCACGCTGGACGATCTTGAGGATCGCGCACTCGCAAAGCGTGACCCCGCCTTTATTTCTGCAAATGCATTCTCTGCCAATTTTCATTGACGAGGTGCAGTATGCGCCTGAACTGTTCTCCTATATCAAAATCACCATTGACAACGGTGCGGCTCCCGGTTCCTTCTGGCTGACCGGATCACAGGCGTTTAAGATGATGGACCTGGCGCAAGAGTCTCTGGCAGGCCGAGTGGCACTTTTGCATATGCCCGCCCTCTCTCAGCATGAGATTTATGGAAGCGGAAGCAACGTACCGTTTTCTGTGGATCTGGATGCGCTGAAGCAGCGGAAAACGACAGGGCAGCAGGCTCTGCTCACGGAAATGTACGAGCGTATTTGGAAAGGCTCTATGCCAGGTCTTGTCAGTGGGAAATTCACTGATCGGGATGTGTTTTACAACAGCTACCTGCAAACCTATATTGAGCGCGACGTCAGCGAGCTGATTGCACATGTGGATAAGCTGCAGTTTCTGGATTTTATCCGCGCTGCCGCCTGCCGGGCGGGGCAAATGCTGAATGTGCATGACATCGCTATGGATATTGGCGTGTCGGATGACACCGCCAAGCGCTGGCTGCAGGTGTTGGAGAAATCCGAAGTCATTTTTTATCTGCGTCCCTACTCGAATAATCTGCTCAAGCGCTCCATCAAGACGCCAAAGCTATACTTTTTTGATACAGGCCTTGCGGCTTATCTGACGAAATACACCACCCCGGAGATTCTTGCCAACGGCGCCATCAGCGGTGCCCTGCTGGAGAACTATGTGGTATCAGAAATTCGCAAGACTTATTTCAATGACGCCAAGGATTGTTTGCTCTGGTATTACCGCGATAAAAGCAGCAATGAAATCGACATGGTCATTGAAAGCGATGGCCTGCTGCATCCGCTGGAAATCAAGCGCTCCGTCAACCCCGGCAGCGAGCTGATCGGTGCTTTCGAGGTATTAGACAAAGGCTCTGTTCCCAGAGGAAAAGGTGCAATCCTGTGTATGCGACCCGAACTGTCCGCCATCAATGCAGATAACTTCATTGTGCCGATCTGGATTATTTGATTCGGGAAACGCTGCCGTAGACTACCTGACAAGCCCGAAATCTTCAAAATTATCGGCAAACATTCTAACTATATTTATAATCATTGCTGAAAATGTTGTAGATTTGGGTTCTAAAAGTACAGTTCTTCTATCACAGGTGGTTCTTAATCATGTATTGATGTTTGCTTTTCTGTCCTGTGACATCAGCTGACGGACAGGAAGCTGATATAGCTTTCCGTCCATCACGAAATTGCTGCCGCACTGGCGGAATTCAAACTTCACACCCTGCCGCAGGCACTGCTCCCGCATATCTAAGACCCAAGCATAGGATAGATGATACGGTAAAACAAAATCAGTGGACCCAAATGGCCCACTGATTTTGTATCTGCGCTGATGCCCAAAGTTCCGCACAGGAAAAATATGGTCTTTTCAGTGAAGGGCAAACAGGCAAGTGAAGTATAGTTGACAATATGAATTATAATGACTATAATGTACTTGATTATTAAGTACAAACATGACAGAGGTAGAGGTGAGCGGCATACATGGAGATTATTATAAGCAGCAATACGAGCAAGCCTATTTATGAACAGATAACCTCACAAATTAAAGCAATGATAATGAGCGGAGAATTGCAGACAGGCGACCCCATTCCATCAATGCGGTCTTTGGCCAAGTCAATTCATGTTAGTGTGATTACCGTTCAAAAGGCTTATGAGGATTTACAAAGAGATGGCTTCATCGAAACCACGGTGGGACGTGGGAGCTTTATATCAGCTCAAAACAAAGATTTTTATCAAGAAGAACAGCAACGGCAAGCGGAAGAACACTTACAGGAAGCCGCTGATATAGGCAGAATAAGCGGTATTCCCATTGAAAAACTTGTAGAACTGCTGAGGTTGTTTTATCAGGAGGATTTAAGATGAACAATAATGCTTTAATTGTAAATGGACTGACAAAGAAATATCAGAGCTTTGTTTTAGATGATGTTTCTTTTACGGTTCCCAATGGGGCGATTGTTGGATTAATTGGCGAAAATGGTGCAGGGAAAAGTACTACAATCAATGCAATTCTCGGCCTAATAAACAAGGATGCAGGAAGCATAGAAATTTTGGGCAAGCAAGATGGTGAAATAGATAATTCAATTCGCAATCGAATTGGTGTTGTTTTTGATGGAAGCAATTTTCCTAATGCTTTAACAGCGAACAAATTGAATCGAGTTTTTAGAAACATATATGACGAATGGGACGAAGAAAAGTTCTTTTCGATGTTGGAAAAAATGTCGCTGCCGACAGAAAAGAAAATCAAAGAGTTCTCCAAAGGCATGAAAATGAAACTCTCAATCGCTGTTGCTCTTTCCCATAATTCATCTTTTTTGGTTTTGGACGAAGCAACCAGCGGGTTGGACCCTATTGTGCGAGATGATATTCTTGATATGTTTTTGGATTTCGTGCAAGATGATTGCCATTCGATCTTGGTATCATCCCACATAACAAGTGATTTGGAAAAGGTGGCAGATTATATCGTCTTTATCCATAACGGGAAGGTAGTATTCAGTAAGCCGAAAGATGAATTGAGGTATAAATACGGAATCATTAAGTGTGGAGCGGCGCAATTTGACGCTATCGACAAAAATGAGGTAATTGCATATCGTAAACAGGATTATGAATGGGAGATTTTAGTTGCAGATAGAGCCGCCGCGCAAAGGAAATATCCAAAAGCTATCATCGACCCGGCAACGATTGACGAAATCATGCTGCTTTATGTAAAGGGGGAAGTGAAATGAAAGGTTTACTGTTAAAGGATTTCCATTTGACCAAATCTGTTCTTTGCATTAACCTTGCGATTTTTATAGTTATTGGTGTCGCCCTGTCTTTCTTTACCTCAACATGGGTATTAACTGTTCTTGCAACAATTATGCTCGGAACAGTATCCGTGTCAACAATCAACATGGATAAGACATCAGGGTGGTATAAATTTTCCGGCGTTATCCCTGTCTCGAAGAAGTCGGTTGTGGAGAGCAAATATGCCCTATACATATTGTTAAGCGGGGTTGGATGCATTTTTGGCGTAGCGCTTGGAGTCGTGACCTCTTTACTGAAAAACCAGTTGGATTATGGTACTATGCTGATGTTTGTTTGCATTAGTCTTGCCATATCACTGATTTCGGGAAGCATAACAATTCCTTGTAACTTTCTTTTGAGTGACGAAAAAAGCACTCTAAGTGTGGTTATTTCATACCCTCTTTCTGCTGCAACCTTTGCCGGAACTTTTCTTTTGTTTGATAATAAGCAAGTTGCTTGTGGTGTTGCGGCGCTGTTAGGAATCATACTCTTTGTGCTTTCTTGGAGAATTACAAGAAGATTTATTGCTGCCAAAGATACGGTATGATGTAGGAGTAACACGAAATGAAAAAACAGTAGGGGGAAAGCTGCTTTTTGTATATTAAGCAAATCGCGAAGCCGCTTACTTGCCGGTGTGACCGGATGGTAAGAAGCACGCCAGGAATGTATACGCCAAAGCCCGCGCAGAGTGTGAGGAAAAGCTGAAGGTGTTGATTGCGGAGATGAAGAAGGAGATTGCGGCCGTAAAATCCGGAAAAAGCCCGGATAGCATTCCGGACGGTATCGGTAAAAACAAGAAAGCCATCGCCGTCTATATGCGCGCCAACCCGCAGGTCACGAACAAAGCACTGATCGCAAGGGTGTCGGGTGCCAGCCGCAGCACTGTGGTAAAATACTAAGATGAGATACGGCGGACAATGGCAGGGGGATGAAAATATGCCTGCTGCCATCATCTTTCGGTAGTTTTCTTTACAGCTTTATTGTGCACTGCCAGCACAAAGGAAATTCTTCCGCGGGAGTTTCGTTTGACAAGCCCCATATAGTATTCCTTGACGCACCACACAAACGGAGTAGAATAAAGATGCAAAGATAAAAACACGTCCCGGTAGGTAGTCCGGGAGTACCCATCAGGGTATCAGTAACCTGCCTCCTTGGTTGTCCGTTCTTTGCCGAGTATCTGTAAGGAGGAATCCCTATGAGCAAGGTAAAGCTGACGGTTTTTTTCGAGGAACCCTTTTGGGTGGGGCTCTACGAGCGCGAGGACGACGGTCGGTACGAGGTGGCAAAAGTGACCTTCGGCGCGGAGCCGAAGGATTACGAGGTCTACGAGTATTTTCTCGCAAACTGGCATTCTCTGCGCTTCAGTCCGTCCATGGAGGCAGCCGCAGCAGACGAACAGAGGATCAGTCCCAAGCGCCGGCAGAGGGAGGCGCAAAAGGCCGTCCAGGCTGTCGGCATTGGCACCAAGGCTCAGCAGGCGCTGAAGCTCCAACAGGAGCAAGGCAAGCTGGAGCGCAGGGCTCGGTCGAAGCAGCAGCGCGAGGATGAAGAAGTACGTCAGTTCCAGCTCAAACAGAAAAAACGCAAGGAGAAGCACCGGGGGCATTGACGCCTCCGGTGCTTCTCCTCCTTGAGTAAAGGCTTCGCGTTTTTATCCATTTGGAAAATTATTACAAAATCTGCTCTGGATGAGACAGATCGGCGTTCAGAGCCTCCAAAAAGCGGCTCACATGCCAGCCGTCCGTGGTGGCATGATGGCAGGTCAGCGACAGCGGCATCAGGATTCGTCCGTCCCGCTCAAAGAATTTTCCGGCCTCCACAGAGGGGAAATAGTAGGGCTTGTTCTCGTGGCTGTGAACGGCAAAATGCTGAAACTGTACCCATGGGATGCAGGAAACCGTATAGGCGTTGGCCGGAGGCGGCGTCTGGCTCTGGCAGAGCACACCGTGGGCAGCGCCGAACTGCTTTTGATTTGCGAGGTACAATCTGTAAAAGTCTGAAAAGCGCTCCCGATACTCCGTCCACATCAGGGAAAAGGTATGGTCGTCCTCGTGAAAGGACGCATATAGCGGCGTCAGGGTATCGTAGTACCCCAGCACCCCGTCCCGTTCTGCCACCTTGAATTCCATCTGCTCGTTGAGATTTTTGGTGACCAGCCACAGATAGGCTGGGAAGAATTTGACCCCGGCTTCTTTTGCTGCCCAGCGCAGCTCGGTCACATCCACATTCACCGTCATGGAATAGCCCGTTGGAGCCATCATGGAAAAATAATAAAACATCTGTCCTCGCGGCCAGTTTTGCAGATCGATGGGTGTAAACAACACGCGCATCAACTCCTTCACAAATACCATACCACGCAAAGGACGCAGTGCCAATCAACGCTCCGTAGAGTCCGCGCTGATAGCTTCAGGCCGTCTTTCTCAATCAGCGTTTTCCTCACGCCCGCTCACTTGATGCCGAGGCTCTCCAGCAGCGTTTGCAGCTGGGATGCGGACTGGGCACACGCCTTGATGTCCCTGCCCGCATACGCCGCAGCATCCTCCGCCGTGACGGTGTATTCCTGCTCATTTCCGTCCACTTGGTATTCCCATGTGACATAGCTGAGATTGCCGATGGTCGCCAGCATCACATAGGAGTCGGCGGTCATACTATCCTGCGTAGCGCGCTCCTCGTCCCGCGGGATGTCCGTCTCCAGACACAGCGTCCAGCCGTAAGGCTCCGTAGCGGTTTGCAGCTCATTTGTATACGGCCCAAACTGGTCGGACACGCCGAGGATCGCCGCGATTTTACTGTTGGACGTCATATCTCCCACAAAGGGATTCATTGCCCGAAAAAGCCTCGCCGCCGTATTGCTGATTGTCTTGCCGTTTTCCCAGAGGATCAGGTCGTCGATACGCACCTGCCCCACATCGCACCCCGCGATGTAGCTCTCGCTAAACTCTCCACTGTTCCAAAAGGCTTTGAGGGCAGTGTATACCTTCACCTGCACCATACCGCTGCTGTCGGAAAAGGTCATACGGGAAATGCCAAGTCCGCTGCTGGTCAGCGTACCGCTGACGGTTACTGTGTCGCCCTCTACCGTGACATGGCAAGCCACGTCACTGGCATCCGCCGCGCTGCCCACATAGAAAATGCGGAAGGACATCAGCGTCATGCCGATCAGCATCAGAACAATGCCGATGATGAGCGACCGCCCGGTGCTGCGGCGGCGCACTTTTTTGAGATAGTCTACCTCCGGAGCCGGGGGCTCTATCTTCGCCTCCGGCTCTCGCATCCGCCGCAGAGCCTCCGCGCAGTCGGGGCAATCCCCGAGGTGCTCCTCTATCGCCTGATTTGTAATATCGCTGCTCAGTCCGTCCACATAGGACGGCAGCAGGTCGCGCACAATCGCGCAGTCCAGCTTCTTATCCATCTGAATCCAGCTCCCCCTTCAGCTTTTCACGCCCGCGGTAGTAGGTGACCCGCGCCCAGTTTTCCGTGCGGGACAGGATGTCTCCGATCTCACGGAAGCTGAGCCCGCCCAGCAGGCGCAGATATAGGACCTCACGCGTGTCGCCGGCAAGCGCGTGCAGCGCGCGCAGCAGTTCGACCTGCCCCAGCGCGTTTAGCGTCTCTGATTCTGCGGAAGCGGCAGTGCCGGGTAGTTCGCTCAGTTCGTCTGTCACGGGGTGCTTCCGTCGGTAGACCGCCAGCGAATTTTTCGCGATGGCGCACAGCCAGGTGGTCATTTTGCAGCTTTCGTCATATCGGTCGATGCTTTTCACAGCCTGATAGAAGGTTTCCTGCGTCAGTTCCTCGGACACGTCCGCGTCGTGCGTAAGAGAAAGAAGGTAGCGATAGATGGTCTTGGAATGCTCACGGTATATTTCGTCCATGGACGGCATCGGCGCTCCTCCTTTCACGTTGGTCACCCATTTATGCTAAAACGGAGCAATTCGTTACAAGAAACGGATCGAAATTTTATTTTTCGTCCGCCGGTCAATCGGATATGCTTGGGAGCGTTTTAATATCCAGCGCTTTTGCCAACGCACGAAAAGATTTGCCTGCTTCTTTCGGCGTGCCACTGATGCGCTCAGCACGGCACATCAGCGTTTGCAGGGTGTCGTCTAAGTCCCTTTGAATGAACAATTCACAGAGGAATCGTTTCATGCGTCCGTCGTTATATTTCCTGAGCGCAGTAGTAAGCAGCGCTGCTTTTTCAGCGTAGTCCCGATACCAGATGTCAAAGCCCTGCGCCGCAATCAAAGTGCAGGTACGCTGCTTCACATGGCCGGTGTTCAGGTCTCGGAAGTCGCTCACGCTGCCAAGCCGCCGACAGAGATAGTCCGGACACGCGCCGCAGTGCGCAAGGCCGCCATCCCGACAGCAATGATGTACCTTGCAGGCATCGGTGTAGTATCCATCGCAGGAGCAGCCGGGGCAGCGGCTTTTTCCCTCCGTCCGATATCGGCTGCACAGCGCACGTAATTTCACCCGCCATCACTCAACTCTCCTTTTTGACTTCGATTTGTGTTTTATTCGATACAGCCCTCTGCAGTCCCGGTTCAGCGTGGGAGATTTCGCAGTGATTGCAAGCTCCGCCACGGACGAGAAAAGCGCCGCCGCACATAAGAGTGCGCCGGACACGGTCAGTCCAAAAGTCGCATACAACAGCGGAAACGCAAAGATCAGTGCGCCTGTCGCCTTGTTTGCATAAGTGTACAGGGCAGAAAAGGCGTGGTATTTTACAAGACCCCCGACATAGCTCGTAAGCCGCACCGCCGCAATGCACCCGGCACAGATCCAGAGCCACGCGGGAAGCTTAAGATTTCGCACAATCACCACAGCAATTGCCGCAGCAAAGGAGAGATCTGCCACGCTGTCCAGCTTTGCGCCGGCCGCGCTCTGAATATGCACCCTACGGGCAACCGCGCCGTCCAGCAGATCGCTAATCCCGCAGGCAAGATAGCAAACCCAGAAAGCGGCGGAAAAACGGGGCGGTCAGCGTCATCCCGACTGTGAATAAGAACCGCGAGGCGGTGAGAAAATTCTCAATATTTTTCATTACTGACATCACCGCGCTTTTTTTATATTCTACCATGCATCGCCGAGCCTGCTGCGGCAAAATCACTCACGAATACAAGCGCCATTTTATCGATTCTGCGCACGCGCCCGTCCAAACGCTCACCATGCAGTTCCAGCAAAATGTGAATATCATAGAAATCCCGCATTCTTGTGTTGGTGACGGTTCTGGTAATCACCGTTTCCAGTTTTTCAACCAGAACAGTTTCAAGATTGTATGCCCACACCTCAATGGAGCGATCCTCCAGCATCAGGCGAAAACGGTATCGTATCTCGCGGGGCGTGATGGCATCACCCGTTCTCACAGATGGTTCTTAATCATGTATTGATGTTTGCTTTTCTGGCCTGTGACATCAGCTGATGGACAGGAAGCTGATACAGCTTTCCGTCCTTCACGAAATTGCTGCCGCACTGGCGGAATTCAAACTTCACACCCTGCCGCAGACACTGCTCCCGCACATCTAAGACCCAAGCATAGTCCAGTGGTCTTGCATTTCGGTCGGACTCGCCGCCCACTACCACAAGCTCCACATCGCCCAGATGCCGCTCAACGTTCATCTTCTCCAGCATGGGCTGAAGAATGATGTTTTTATGAACAATGGGAAGCGTATCAAAGAGGGGCAGCCGTCTATATACCTCCGCCTGGTTTTCCACGGTGCAGCCCACGGTCACATTCTCGTAGCCGTCGCCCCAGTCGTCTGGGACGCAGTCCACAAACCGCTCAATGCGTTTCGTCAGAAAGAGGAACCGCAGGTCAGACCGATCTCGCATCATGCGCCAGCAGTCGCTGCGCCACTGGTCGGCGTCTGGCAGCAGGAAATCGGACGAAAAGCAAAGATAGACCGTTTC
>Ga0183099_1001017_pt1 | contig 17373 bp, 18 predicted proteins | sample Biomet1_FD_127788 | JGI IMG/M metagenome (GOLD analysis project Ga0183099, IMG submission 127788) | Microbial communities from bioreactor (seeded with anoxic lake sediment) at LBNL, California, USA - Biofuel metagenome 1 | ecosystem: Engineered > Bioreactor > Anaerobic > Unclassified ... | reverse complement strand
TCTGCTACCGCTGCAACCAACTGTAACTCCGATTTTGCCTTCTTTATATGCCTGTACGACCCCATCCGAGCACAAGCTCTGCTTTCCCGCAAAACTCGCTTCGACCCTGCCTCCTGTTTTATACATCATGGCCTGTGTAAGCAGCATAATCTGCTTAGGGGTGCAGATAACCACAACAACATCCGGAGTAAACGTGGCTTTTTCCAATGGAGAATACAGAATAGCTTCTGTTGAGTTCGGGGGAAGCTTGGGAACCCTTTCAAGGGTACGCCTTGCAGCGCCCTGAGTGCTGAATTGTTTGAGTTTATTATAATAAAATTCTCCACTTGCGACTTTTGGAGGCATTTCGCCAAGACCCATTGCGCCAGCTCCGCCTTTGCACATTTGATCTTCGCCCAGGGTATAGAACTCCTCGCCAGTCCTTCTCACTCTGTCAACAAGCTGGCAGTGTCTCATAGCCTCGTCTACTTTCTTAATCCCCTCCGGGACTTCCCCTCCTTTTGGGATCAGTTTTACTGCAACAGGAGAAGTCTTGAGTTTCAGGCAGTCTACCAGTTCCTGTCCATACTTATTTATCTCTTTTACATCCATATTCTCAACTCGGGTTTTGAAACTTTTATTAATTCTGAGATAGTAATACTGCTTTAACATTATTAAGTATTTTTAAGACCCGTCTGGTCCAGTTTTGGGCAAATTATACATAACCAGATTCGATATAAGCATTCCCGAGTTTATATATATACAAGCAATTTTTCACAGTACTACCATTATCTACCGTTTTTCTTCAGTACAGCGAATATTTCCAAAGAAACTTATAGAGTAGTGTGAAGAATTCACTCCAACTTATCAAATATAATTTCCATTTTACCCATTTTTCGAGCAAGATTCTTCGAAATCATGCCGTTTTCGAGCCAGCAAGCATTCATTACTGCCGCCGGGACGAGACAGGTGGGTGTAAGGGGTGCTTCAGCCATTTTTTGGCTAAGTATGGTTTCGGGCCCACCCATAAGGTCTTTCATTTCCATATCAAAGTGTGTGCCCCATTTCCTGAGTTTCTCGCACGTAGTCTTAATATGTATGTGAGTGCTCTTTCCATCTTTCGTGGCAATTATCTTTGTGGTATGTCCACATATGGTGTTCAATGAAATTTCCGTAACCACTATTTTTCTCTCCTAATATGCTATGTCTCCATGCTTTGAGGCCTGAAAAATTTAATTAAAATCGCGATTTTAGCTTTAAGCCTGCAAGGAAATTTATTTATGTCTTTTTATATAATTTTTAAGTATATGCCTTTTTTCTTCCCTGCATTTCTAAAATATTTTATCTCTCTGGATTTAATTTTAATTTCTTTTAAGAATGCAGGCACCTGTGCGCCCGTAGGGCGCAAAATTGAGTTTTTCTCTGGTTGCCTGATCGCAAAGTTCTTATACGATTCTATTTGTATTGATTAGTCCATAGCAAATATGCTAATTAAAGTACTCCTGTTAATATACTTAATATATAATCAGAGCAATTAAGCAACTGAAAGGTGTGCTTTTGCCCTGACAAGATCACCATCAGGATCCACCAGGATTACGGTAATTTACAATCAAAAAGTACAGCATAATCATAAGAATAATATTGATTATAATTTCAATACACGATGAGGTTTTAATATGAGATGGCAAGGTAGCTCCAGAAGAAAAGTGACCGGTGGGAAAGTTATTGCTGCCCGCGGGAAGCGCAAGTTTGAAATGGGCCGCGAATCTGCGGAAACCCGTATAAGTGAAATAAAGAGGAAAAATGTCCACACAATGGGAGGCAACAGGAAGGTAAGACTTCTCCAGTGCAATGTTGCAAATGTGACCAATCCCAAAGACGGAAAGACTGTTTCTGCCCCCATTGAGACAGTTATCGACAATACTGCAAACAAACACTACATCAGGCGTAATATCCTGACAAAAGGTTCAGTCATAAGGACTCCCATGGGAACTGCGAGAGTTACAAGCAGACCAGGGCAAGAAGGAGTCGTAAACGCTGTACTAATTGAATAACCTCATATACAATTTACCCCTCAGATGGGGATTCTTTGTCAAATTCCCTTACGTTTGTGCCGGTGACTATAACATGGATGAACGGATTCGACATATACTGGAAATTCTTGAAAATGATGCCCGAGCAAGTCCAGAAGAAATTGCATCCCTTACAGATATGTCTGCACAGGAGGTTTCCCAGACAATCACAAAACTTGAAGAGACGGGAGTTATCCGGCACTACAAGACCATAGTTGATTGGGATCTGGTTGGGGAAAATTACGTTTATGCCGTGATTGAGCTGAAGGTTACTCTCGAGCGCAATCAGGGTTATCAGGCAATTGCAGAAAGAATCTACAAGTTCCCGGAAGTTCGGTCAGTCAGGCTCTTATCCGGGAATTATGACATATCCCTTACTGTTCGGGGGAAATCGATGAAGGATGTGGCCTTTTTCGTAGCAGAGAAAATTGCAACCCTTGATCAGGTACAGAGCACATCAACCCACTTCGTACTAAAAACTTATAAAGAAGATGGGGTTATCCTCCATGAACCTGAATCGATTAAAAGGCTACCAGTCTCATTTTAATACGAGCTGGTTCAGAGCCTGATCTCCCTATCCGATTTTACATTTTATTTTACTCATATAGTTTTTTTTACAGGGGTGTTTTGCTTGAGATCTCAATGCGATCCTTCTAAGTTTGTTGCCGATGCTGTGAAAAATATTCCACCTTCAGGAATACGCCGTTTTTTTGATCTGGTTTCCGGACTTGAGGATATAGTCTCCCTTGGTGTAGGAGAGCCTGACTTTATTACTCCGTGGCACATCCGTGAGATGTGTATTCATTCTCTGGAAAAAGGGCAAACCTCATATACCTCAAATTACGGGCTTCCGGAGCTCAGAGACGAACTTACCAGAACTTATTACAGGCGTTACGGTCTGGACTATGACCCTTCATCTGAGATACTCATCACAACAGGTGTGAGTGAGGCTCTGGATATAGCAGTAAGGACAGTGGTCAACCCTGGCGATGAGGTTATTATTGTCCAGCCTTCATATGTGGCATATGTACCTTCTGTTGTTCTTGCAGGAGGTAAGCCGGTTATAGTTTCCACCCATAGGGACGATGAATTTAGCCTGACTGCAGAAGCCCTCAAACCTGCAATTACGGACAAGACAAAAGCAATAATTCTCAACTTCCCTAACAACCCTACAGGAGCGATCATGACACAGGAAGATCTCGAGGGTATTGCCAATCTTGTTGTGGACAATGATCTGTTTGTTATCTCGGACGAAGTTTACGAGTGCCTGACCTATGGAGGTAAGCATGTCCCGTTCTCTTCCCTTGACGGTATGAAAGAGCGCACTGTCATGCTCAACGGATTCTCCAAGGCCTATGCAATGACAGGACTAAGGCTTGGTTTTGCAATGGGCTCTCCTGAGATCATCCATTCAATGATGATGATCCATCAGTACTCCATGCTGTGTGCTCCCATAACTGCTCAGATAGGGGCAATTGAAGCGCTCCGCAATGGAAAAGAGGAAATGGAGCGGATGGTCCGGGAATATGACCGGCGCAGGCACTTCATTGTCAGGGGCTTTAACAGGATAGGGCTTGAATGCTGCAATCCTAAAGGGGCATTTTACGCCTTCCCCTATATAGGGAATACCGGGCTCTCTTCCTCGGAGTTTGCAGAGCGTCTTCTGGACGAAAAGAAAGTCGTTACAATTCCCGGAGACGTCTTTGGAGAGGCAGGTGAAGGTTTCCTGCGCTGCGCCTACGCAGCATCCGTAGATGATATTAGAAAAGCATTAGATAGAATGGGAGACTTTGTGGACGGATTAAAGCAGTAAACTCAGCCAAGTCTTTCCAGATTCTTTTCTAAATTTTCGTTAAATCTCATTTTTATTCAATTTTTCCTCGTCATTTGTTTCTCGGACGAGATGGTTTATTCATCATCCACTTTCTCAATGAATTCATTTTTATCAACGAGTTAGTTCATCTGATTTTATCATTCGTACAGTTCATCAACCTTTTTCTTTGCTATCTGCTTTATATTCCGTGCGGTTCGATGGAATGGTTTACCTTATTCTGATTATATTTAATTCAATTTTTTAGGACGTTTCTCAAATTTATAACTCCTGCAGCTACCGAAGTTAGTTAATTATATATACAATTTCCAGGCTCAATTAGCTTGACGTTTATGAAACCCATTATTCCTGAAGATGAGCGTTCTAAAGAACTTCTTGACACTGATAGGATAATTTATCATCCGGACATGATAAGGGCCAACGAATGGGTCCTGAACGAGTATGAAGCTCCCTCTCGGGAACTCTGTATTTTCGTTCCCTGTGCCAAAAGGAAACCCTATCATGAAAGTCCCTCTCATAAAAAATTCGATCGAGTAATCTTCGGGATTGCAAAACCTGAGGATGTACATATAGTAACCTTCGGAACCTGCGGGATTACGCCGAGGGAACTTGATACCCAGTATCCTTTCATGCATTACAGTTTTATGATGGGCAAATGTAATGTGGCACGGATAAAACGAGATTTCATAAAAATGGAAAGTGAAAGGCTTGCGGCTTACCTTGAAAAAACAAGGAAAAACTACAGACACAGGATAGCTTACTGTATCGGAGATTTCAGGACTGCGATGGAGAAAGCCATTGAGATGGTTGATATAGAGGTCGTCATCGTGCCCAGGGAATCTACAATCCAGACTATGCTCCAGCCTGAAAAGCCCTTCATTTACAACAGCCTCTCTTCCAGAGAATACCTTCAGGACCTTTCCGATGCAATTACTGACGCTCTCAAGCTTCCTAAGAGAAAAGTCGGCCTTCGGGAAGACCTTTCGGTTGATGATACGGATTGGTATGTCCTGTAATACTGATTTTATGTCCTGAAATATTGATTGTGTGTCCTTCAATACCGATTTGTTTATCCTGCAATGTTTTTTGCGTGTCCTACAATATTGATGATATGTACTGTAGCATTAACTGAAAAGCTGCATTTCCGCCATACACTTTTTTAAATTTTAGTATAAAAGCTAGGAGAAATTAGAAGATTTTACTATAAAAACTATAAGAAGACAGGTACAACAATCAGTCACCTTCCATACCTACGTTTTCTCCTACTGCAAGCATGAGTTCTCCATATAGCAGCTTTTCCAGAGTTTCGGCTACGTACTTCCTTTGCTGGTATTTCTGGATATCCTCATGCATCCTGAGATCAGAATCTACCTGGACTCGTACGAGAGCGAAATGAAAGGCTTTTTCATTCTTTATCGGCGTAGTGTAGAAAGCTTCCAGCAGGTAAGGGAGTTTGAGGGGGTCTTCTATAACTTCACTTAAAAGCAGCATCTCTTCCGGAATATCCTGATAGTGTGAGGATATATCTTTTTTTCCGGTAATAAGTTGCAGGTTTTTTTCGGAATATTTTTTTTCAAGGATAATAATTTCGCCAATTATGCTTTCCACCTCTTACTCAAATTAAATTTCGGATCCTCCTGTGCAGGCCCCGGGGTAAATTCTCAGTACTCCCAGAATGGTACTGAAGCGATAGTTCTGTTGTAGAAGGGAATAAATAGGCTTCAGGCCAGCATTCCCTTTACAATAATGTCAATAGCTTCGTCTTCTTCAAGGCCGCGGGCCATGAGGGTTTCGACTTCTTTCTTGTCCACGCACCCAATTGCAGCCTCGTGGGTTACCTTGGCCAGAGGATTATCGACACGTACAATGGGGATAGCTTCAGCTTTTGCATTGCCCTGAATAACCTCCAGGCAGTCCACATGCCCTCTGGATCTTGGGGCATGGCCTTCAGTAACTCCCCTGAACACCGATTCCGCGTTATCGGTAATGGCCAGTCGGCTTTTGATTACGCTTCTGGCGTTTTCCCCATTAAGGGCTACTTTTTCCAGGATTTTTATTTTGTCGTCCTTTTTCCCGTAAACCTTGGTAACCAGTTCACAGATAGAGTCTTTTTCGGCATCTACGCTATAATCGAATTCCAGATATCCTACCCTGCCCGAGACCAGTGAGAAATTAGTGTAGTAACTGCCACCTTCCTCTATCTTTATATGGGACCTCGGAATCACCTGAATTCCTCCATGGGGGCCGTGGAAGTGAGTTTCTATATACTTTAATGAGGCATTCTTCCCTACAGCCATTTGAGCATCCATTCTATGAATAATGTTTACAGCATTAGGGAATGTACAGTGAGCGATGAGTTCAACAGCCGAGTCTTCTTCGGCCACGAAATTCATCTTTATTTCCTGGAGTCCATCTTCAGGAATAAGCCCGAAGCAAAGGTGGACAGGAAGTGGAATTTTGTAACCTTTCTTGATGGTCATTTTAACGTCCACTCCATGTTCGGTTTCATGCGTTTCGAGCACAATTCCTTTTATCCCGTTTGCATTAAGCACTTTATTTCCGCTTATCACAAGGCTTGCAAGCTCATGCTTATGCAGGACTGCAGCATCTCCCCCGGCTGCCGAATAGGCTGCATCCATATCTTTAATTTCGCTGGAGAGCGTATTAACAGTAATCTGGGTCATTGTCAGGCCGCCTTTGGTGGGGATACCCGGCTGTCACACGGTATACACCTGTTTTTGAAAAATTCACTAATTTCCAGGGGATCTCCGCTCCTGAGGATAGCTCCTTCGCACATCAGGGATGCTTTATCTGAAGCGGCTGCAATCTCCTCCCTGTGTGTTATTACGAGTACCGAGGAGCCGTTTTCCTTAAAAGTCTGGATCAAAGTTACGATTTCCTTTAAGGAAACAACGTCAATTCCAGAATCGGGTTCGTCGAGAATTGCAAGTTTTGGTTTCATTGTGATTATGGAAGCAAGTTCTATACGTTTTCTTTCGCCTCCACTGAGCGCCTCGCCAACTTCCCTGTCCAGATATTTTTCGGGTTTAAGGTCGACTTTCCTCAAGGCCTCTTTTAGCTCTTCTTCAGTAACGCCTCCATTACCTTTTGCCCCGATTGCCAGGTAATCCCTGACTCTCAGTCCTTCGAAGCGGGCAGGTTCCTGCCAGGCAAGGGTAATGCCTTTTCTTGCACGTTCGGTTATTGAAAGCTTTGTAATATCTTCTCCATTAAAGATGAGGCTGCCTTCCTCGTGTTCATAACCCTGGAGTCCCATCAAGGTGTAGGCAAGTGTACTTTTTCCGGCACCGTTTGCACCGATAATGCTGTGAATTTCCTGGTTGCCTACCTCAAGATTGACCCCTCGCAAGATTTTCTTCCCATCACGGCTCAGCACCAGGTTTTTTAAAGATAAAATTTATGACACCTCTAGTAAGTTTTTAGTTTTAGCCCTGCAGCAGATCCTTGCAGCGCTGCATATCCTTAACGGTATTTACGTTTATTGCTAGTTTGGGATTATCAAGGATCAGATTAAAGTCTTCCTGTTCGTTTCGAATCTGAGAACTGTCCAGAATATTAATTCCGACAGGTACTATCAGCTTTCCATCCTTGTTAAAGACCGTATCCGGCCTGATCCCGGTTCCTTTGCAAACATTGATCGGGACATATACCGAAAGCGCCGGCTTTCCTTCTTTCTTATATTTTTCGATTATCAAATCGATGAGCTCAGAATTTATCAGGGGAATATCTGACATAATAATCATTACCGGGCCAGCCGTTTCTGCGGTTTCTACCGCATGGATCATGTCCCCTACGTAGTTTCCCCCAAAGGTCCTGATTACGCGGACTTCTCCTTTGTAGCGTTCCTGGATCATGATTTCGGTCTTGGGGGTAACAGGTGAGACAGCTACAAAAACCCTGTCTATATTCTTTGAGGCCCTGAGGGTATCTATTACATATGCTATAAGCGGTTTTCCAAGCAATTCAACACATGGCTTTTCTCCCATTCCAAGCCTTTGTCCGAATCCCCCTGCCATTACAATAGCGTCCATTCTAAACCTCCCATATATCCGTTCGCTGAAAGCTTCAGGATAACTGCAAGAATAATAAGAGCAGTTACTCTACCTATTTCGTTAGCAGTACCAATTCCGTCGCCATTTAAACCTCCAAAATGGGCATAGCTTCGGTTAAGAATCATCAGAGCCGACGCACAGGCTCCCAGATAAGGCAACAGTCCTATCCACCCAAAAGGAAGAAAACAGACGATAGCCCCAAATATAAATCCTATAAGGAAGTTTTTTGTGGTTGCTCCGTTTATAGTCATGGCTCCCAGGCCAGGGTAAGCCTGGTTTCCCTGCGAAGGTATGGGCTTTCCAAAGGCAGCAATAGTTAGCATGGATTGCTTTGCACTGACCTCTGCAATAAACATTGATGCAAACATTAAAACCGGAAGGTCAGGCCCGAAAATAGCGAGGCCTCCTTCCTGGACTGACCTTATAGAACCGTAAAGGGTAAGCAGCAGTAGCATGCAGAAAGCTACTCCTCCCGTTCCCAGGGTTGTGTCCTTGAGAGCCTTGATCTTTTTCTCAAGCGACCCATGGGCCATAAACCCGTCCCCTATGTCAGTGACTCCATCGAGGTGGTTAAAGCCTGTAATATAGTATATGAATCCCATAACAAGGGCTGCAAGAATCGGCCCGGGAAATATTATTTGTCCCATGTATGCAATAGCCCCTATAAGGATTCCGAGAACAGCTCCTATAACGGGATAAAAGTATATTTTCTTCATGAGTTCGTCGATTCCTTCCATGCTGATTCCCACAGGGATCGTGGATAGGAAGCCAAAACCCGATTTAAAAGCAAGCAAGTATGAATTCATTGGACATCGCCTGTTTTTCAGTCTTTTCCTTCAAATTCTGCCATACCTCTTGAATACATATTGGAGGATACGCCTCCTATAAGGCCCCCGATCACGTCATCCATAAAAGGCCCGAGCTTTGCAAGGATTCCAGGTTTCTGTTTGTCATACCTGACAAATTCAAACGCGCCCTTGGAGCCGCTGACATAGGTTGCAATACTTGTGCCAAGTACCTCATCCGCAATTATAAAAGTAAGGTCCTTCTCATAGGAACTTTTGCTGAGATTGGGAAGGGTTCCTGCCCTACCTTCTCGCTCTAGCAGGATCCCGGAATATATCAGAAGGCAGAGGTTTGGATCCGAAAGCGCATATTTAAGTTCTCTTTTAAACAAAGCGTCTGCTTTCTCTCTTGTCTCAAGCCCGGGATGTGGGACATACATTTCCAGAGCCGTATTTGTAAGGTCCTGGATACTGATGCCTTCTTCAGCAAGGACATCGAGGATATCGACTGTACTTTCTTTTTCTACTTTCTCAGGCTGCCCTTTTTTCAGGTCTCTTTCCTCAATATCGGATAACTTCATATGATCACTTCGGGGTTGTTAAAATGATTCTATTAATTTTCGAAAATCTTTAACGTTATAAGCTGGCTTTCTCAAAGCCCCTGTTTCCGCACAAACTTCTGATTCTCTCAGGAATCGGGCTCTGGCAGGCAAAGGAAGGGTCATGGATGCAGGTGTATCCCTGCTATCTGGATCACTGCCGCAAAGGCGGCAAGCGAGAAGCCTGAAGCAATTGCTATTAATTGGGATACCCTTTTTATATCTTTTACTTCGGTCGGGGGATATAAGGCCCCAAGTATGTAATTATCGGGTTTTTCGAGTTTGACTCCGAGCGCTCCTGCAGTAGCTGCCATGGGATAACCGGAATTGGGGGATGGAGTCTTCATTCCGTCTTCAAGGGCGCTCTTTATGCTGTTTAAGGGGTTAATTTTTCCCTGCTTTTTCTGGAGCAGAGCCACTGTAAGGGCTGCCGCAAGAATGAATATGACGGAGATTCGGGCAGGGATCCAGTTCAGTACGTCATCGGATTTCGCTGAGAAGTATCCAAGTTCCCTATATGGTTCGGTTCTGTACCCGACCATTGAATCCAGAGTACTTATGGCTTTAAACGCATATGCAGCCACAAGCCCGAATTCCCCGAAAAGAGCATAATAGAAAATGGGACTCAGGATGCCGTCAACATAGTTTTCGGATACGGATTCGATAACTGCAGAAGACATCTGGGTTCTGGTCAGTTTGGAAGTGTTCCGGCTTACATATATCGGGAGCAATTCCCGGACTTTCTCAAGCCTGTTTGCTTCGAGATGCCCGTAAATCTCCCTTGCAGGGCTGAGTAAGCAGTTGATAGCAAAGGTGGCTTTCAGGAAATAAGCTTCTATGATAAGGGCAAGTACCCTGGGAATTCCCGGAAAGGCTGCAATATAAAGCACGGTATAACCCATCAAAGCTGCAAAAAAAACACAGCAGAGAGCCATTGCAACTCCGTAGGCTTTCCTGTGAGTTTGAGGAGCTGCATTTTTTAAAACATTGATTAATTTTCCTATCCACACGACAGGATGTACGGCAGCAGGCGGCTCCCCGAAAACTATGTCTATGCCTGCTGCAAGCAGAAGTACCACAGCAAGGTGCCCGCTGTCCGGCACAATCATAGGATAGGCTCCATCACTTTTTTCCAGGCCACTTTCACAAGTTCATCCGTATCTCCTTCCTGCATAAGGCAGTCAAGGATTTTCTGGGCTGTTTCCTTATTGTGAACCAGATGACAGTCAACACAGCTCCACACCCTGCCGCTTCTTGAGCTCTGGATCCATTTTCCTCCTGTGCGCTCGTTTTCACAGGGATAGAATGGACAGAAGCAGAAGGTACAGTTCTGGCCTTCAAAATGGCAGGGATAGTACTCACAGGTTTTCCTGCCTCCTATGCCTTCTTCAGAAGCCTTTTCGATCACATTCTGGAGTTCCTGCTTTGCCTGTTCTTTGCCCCACTGGGTAATTACATCCCCGATTGCGGCAATCAGCCTGTCGTTTTCTTCGGCGGTCCGGACTGCAAGCCTTATGTACTTCTTTCCAAGGCCGTGGAGGGAAGAACAGTCCCTTATAAGGACTCCGCGTGCTGCCAGGCGCGCAGTTAATTCCGTTGAATCAAGCATGAATTTGCTGATATTGACTAAGATAAAGTTTACATTCACTTCCCCGGCTTTAAAACCCCTGATCCTGTCGAGTTTGGCTTTAAAACTCTCTCCTTCTTCCCTGATCATAGCCCTCGCTTTTTTCAGGTATGGGTTTTCAATCCCGCCTTCGACATTAAGAAGGGCGGTCCCGACAGCGTTTGCCACGGTTCCGAGGTTCCAAGAAAGCCTGGCAGTATCCAGAATTTCAGCCACCTCAGGAGAAGCTATTCCGAAGCCCATCCTGATTCCCGGGATTGCAAAGTCCTTTGTAAGGGAACGCATGACAAAAACGTAATTTTTGCTTGCTGCAAGGTCTGCAATGCTCTGGGCAGGATCCGAAAGCTCGATAAAAGCTTCATCCACGAAAAGAAGGGTTTTATGCTGCGTGCAGCGTTCTGCAAGAGCTTTAATTTCTTCTCGGGTACGGAGTTTCCCGGTCGGGTTATTGGGGTTGCAAATAAACAGAATTTTTGCTTTTTCCAGAAGCTCGTCAGGGAGCGTATCTACTTCGTCCTGGCTTGGGTACTCTGGTTCTGCTCCCATAATCCGGCACTGCATCTCGTATTCCCCGAAAGTGGGCCAGGGCAGAAGGACAGTATCTCCTTTTTCAACCACACATTCTACAACAAGCCTGATAATTTCCGTTGAACCATTGCCCGGAATTATATTCTGTGGGCTTACTCCAAGCCCTACGAACTTTGCAGCAGCCTCTCGAAACTCAGGATACCTGTTGTCAGGATATTCGGTAAGTTTTTTAAAACCGGTTTTAAGAATCTCATCAAAGTTCAATCCACTTTCCGAATGCTCAAAAGGGTTTCCCAGCGGATTAAAGTTTGCACTGAAGTCAAGAATTTCGCTTTCAGGAATCCCATAAGTCTCAGATGTTTCCTGAATCAGCCCTCCATGCCTGCAGGGCTTCAGGGCCAGTAGATGTTTCCTTAAAGGTACACTTCTTTGCTCGGACACGGTGATCGCAAGTATTTAGTGTAAATCCTGTATATTAATCTGCTTATTATAATATTCAACGTAAACTTGCCTTTATTTGCTTTAGAATTGTTTGATTGCGAAAACTTCGGCTTTCGGAATCCATTCTACTTTATTTTACAGATTAACTATATTAATCAACTTTTTTCTTTACTATTGAGATCTCTTTTTTTCTTTATTTTTCCAGTTTTGTTTCTTTACCTTTCCAACTTTAATCCTGGTCTCTTCAGCTTTCTTCTTTATTACTCAAACCTTTCTCTCCGTCCTTTCAGCTTTTTTCTGTGCTATTCAAATTTTTTTCTTTTTTAAGCTGCTGTTTTTTGCCGGCTTCATATAGTATCGAAAAAGTAAAATAGCTTGCTTTTAACTATTACCATCCAGAATCGCTAAAAAAGAGCACATTCTCTATACCAGGATGGTTCTAAGTTTGGAAAATTAATAAGGGCTTGAATTAGCATGTCAGAACCCAGGGAATGTGCGTGTCAGTAAGCCAGGGATTATTTAAATTATCTCTGTATTCTAGCGATTTATGCCTGGTGTTATGCTTTATACCTTAATATTATGCCTCAAAATTATACTCTAAAATTTTTAGATGCCTTAATATAGGCATTTACATATGCCTCAATATTATGCCTTAAAATAATTGTTTTAAATTTGACATTATCAGGTGTATTTAAAAATGACAGTTAATAGACCAAGAGGAACCCGAGACTTTTTACCTGCCGATACTGCCCGGAGAAGATACGTGGAAAGCGTTATGCGAGATGTTGCCCGCAAATGGGGCTACAGTGAAATCATTACGCCCACGTTTGAACATCTGGATCTTTTCACCCTGAAGTCAGGGGAAGGAATCGTAGGGGAACTCTATAACTTTTCGGACAAAGGCGGCAGGGAAATGACCCTAAGGCCTGAGCTTACTGCTCCTGTCATGCGCCTGTATGTGAACGAACTCCAATCCTTTCCAAAGCCTTTAAAGTTATTTTACTTCGAAAACTGTTTCCGCTATGAGCGTCCCCAGAAAGGCCGTTTCAGGGAATTCTGGCAGTTCGGGGTTGAACTTATAGGAAGCGGAAAACCCGATTCCGATGCCGAGGTTATTGCTCTTGCCGACGCTCTGTTAAAAGCCGTTGGAGTGAAGGGCGATATGAAGCTCGGAAACCTTGCAGTCATACGTACGCTCTTGAGCGGGCTTGAATCCGAAATTGTGAGCAAGGTCATGCGGCTTGTGGATAAGAAAGAGTACGCAGGCCTTGAAGCCCTGCTTGAAGAGATTGGGGCCGAAGAGCAGCTCAAATCAGACCTTTTCCACCTGATAAAGCTGGAAGGCAGGTATATCCTACCTGAGGTAATAAAAATCGTTGGAAATATTCCTGAGCTTGTAAGCTTTGAGAAAACCCTGAAGCTTCTTGATGCATACGGAGTCGATTATTCCCTTGACTTCGGGATTGCCCGCGGGCTTGACTACTACACAGGCATGGTTTTTGAGGTCTATGCGGAGGGCCTCGGCGCCCAGAAACAGGTCTGCGGAGGAGGTTCTTACCAGCTTATCCAGCTTTTCGGAGGCGGAGACGTGCCTTCAACCGGCTTCGGGATAGGTTTTGACCGGATTATGGAAATCTGCCCTCTTATCCAGCCTGCCCCTAAAACCCTTATGCTGATCTCGAAACCCGATGTCCATCTGGAAGCGATAGGCTTTGCAAATGAATTAAGAAAATATGTGCCAGTCCATGTAGACCTTATGGAACGCAATTTCAAAGCCCAGCTCTCCTATGCAAATACCATCAACGCCGACTACGTGGTCATAGTCGGGGAAAAAGAACTCGAAGCCGGAAAACTTACGCTAAGGGATATGGTTTCAGGAGAACAGGAACTTCTGACGCTGGAAGAGATTATTGAGAAGGTTTCTTAAAAGCAGGGATAAAAATTCTCTTCTCAATTTTTTAATTTTAATTGCGACTATTAACCTATTAAAAACGAAGTAAATAAAAAATTAACAAAGCGATATATTACTTTTTGTTACTCACTTATACTCATTTCCTAAAAATTCCCCATTCTGTGATCCTCTTCTTAACATCCTTCTTTTTGTTATCAGTGATACTTAAAACATAGCAACAAGTATTATAAGGTTGCTGTTTTCCAGATTCTGGCAGTTTGTCGACTTTTTAATATGAAAGCTTCTTGATATTTGTAATTTTACAGAACTTTCTATACGCTTTTCCTTTTCACCGTTTAGCATTCTTTATACGCTTTTTTATATAATTCGTCTGCTTTCTATAGGAAAACAAAAACATAATCATAAGGAATAATGCCAATAAGACAGTACGATACTCTTTTAGTGCATGACAATAATTCTCAATTGATTCGTAAATTTTTAGAATAATGAGAAGAGCAAGCAATGAACTGAGAGTCAGGTACATATTGTTTTTTTCAGATAGCAATTCAATCTTTTGATCCTCTTTACATGCACATATATAATCCTCATAATTTTCAAATTTCAAAAATTTAACCCATTTTAAAGCAGGCTCAATTAACAGTGAACCAAAACCATTTATTATCACTCCAATAAAATAATAAACGAAAAAACCTATAATAATATCACTTTGAAGGAACGAATAAGAAGTTACTTTATTTGAAATTACAGCAAAAATAATCCCAGGAAACAAGTTAACAAACAAGTCGTAAGATGATACTCTGTCCATTAGATCAGTCATGTAAATTCCAGCATCACAAAAAATTCGTGTGTAACGAAAGTATCGATCAGTTTAAAAAACTATTGACCAAACATCAGCGCTGAAAATCAGGTGGGAATTTAAGGGTTTGACTCCACAGCATAACTTGGAAATCTATGTTACAAATTTGTCGTGGAACATATGAAAGAAAACGACAGACTTTTGATTTTCTTGCTTTTACTAGCAAAATTGTATATTTTTATCCCGTGATCAGTTTTTTTACATCTTTCGAATTCAATAATCACTTCTTTCTCGGTATCAACTGAATTTAGAGTCTTGATGAAGCTTATAAAACTCTAAAATTTAGGATTTCTACAAAACTGATTTTTCAAGAGGCAATATTTAGTATTGTATAAGGGTTTGCAATATTTCGTATTGTGCAAGGATTTGCTTGATAGATCGTAAACCAAAACCGTTTAATAGCTATGAAAGGAATTTCCATTTATAACCTTCGTTTATTGAGATGAGCAGAGGTTTGAAAAACATTCACTAGAGGCGGTTATTCGTCCCCCCAGATACATTTTATAATTCTTTAAAGAAATAAAATCGAATTTTATACAAAATAAAACTTATTTTTAAGAGGAAACTAAGTTTAGCGGTATTTTAAGAAACAAAGCGTCTGTTCAACACGTTGTTTCAAAATGTTTTTAAGGCCCTAAAGTTTTCCCTCTAATTTAAAGAGGGTACACAAATTGTACTAGTGGAGGAGTAGGATTGAATAAACAATATTTATCAGGTTTTGCTGCAATTTTGATTGCGCTTCTCATAATTGCCCCAGGCATCGCAGGAGCAGCACCTAAGATTGGTTGTACTGTCACAGGTGGATATGAGAATGTTACGGCTTGTCAAGCTAAAAGCATACTCGAAGATAAGGACGTGTTCCTTCTGGACGTTCGTACTCCGGCAGAGTATAGCTATTCTCATATTGAAGGCGCGACATTAATACCATTAAAAAATGTGCCGGCCCATGATCCTGTTAATTTGCCCGACGACCAGCTATTGCCTAATCGGATGAAAGAACTGCCAGAAAACAAAAACACAAAAATAGTTGTTTATTGCTATACCGGGAAACGGGGTGGCATCGCAAGCCAAATGATAGCAGATGCCGGTTACAAGAAAGTATATAACATTCAAGACGGTCTCCCAGCATGGGTAAATGCAGGATATCCAGTTGTAATTGATTCTGCAAAGTGGTCAGCTAATTATCCTCATTACCTGTAAAGAAATGATATAGACATATCTCGGCTTTAGTATAAATCCTGTGATTTAGGAATTTCCAAATACTTATAACCAAAGGTACAAAGTTAGATTTCAGTGATTGAACAAAGGATTTCTACAGAGCCTGAATTTATACTTAGGACTTATGCGGTTGAAATAAAAACTCAATAACGTTAAACCTTCAACTGTCAAAAGAAAAAGATTAAAAACAGACTCTCAATTGTACTTGATTCTGCACCTCAAGTTCATAAGTCCTAATGAAGAAACTTTTAACTTCTATTGTGCTATTAAGTTACTCAGCACGGTTTGTTAATCTTACCCAAAGCAATTATATGAAATGGCTTAGTAAAATTGATATCAATTAATTGAATGTTTAAATACTCAAACAATTGAACTAATAACTTTTCATCAAAAACATGATGATGGAGGGTACGATTATTAAAATTGTTTAAAGACCTCATTTTAAACGATTCCAAGTTCCCTGCAGCTTTATCCATAGATAAATCATGCTTTTCAAGGATTTCAGACATATGAGATAAGTCATTCTCTTCGATCGCGTTATTATAATCATTAATCAGATGACCAAATGATGTTACGTTTCTCAGATGATCGAAGGTTTCGTTTTTGTCTGGAACAACTAGTAATATATATCCATCATTTTTTACAACTCTTACCCATTCCTTTAAAGCTTTGACTGGATTTGCGACGTGTTCCAGACTATGGCTAGATAAGACAAACTCATAAGCATTATCCCTAATATTCCCCAAATCTACCGCATCTCTGATGTATTGATATCCTTTTAATTTAGATTGCTCATATGAGTAGTTAATTCCTTCCCTTATAGTGCCTTCCCAGATAGTATCATTAGAGAAATTACATCCATCGAGGGAGTTAATATACGGGTAAATGGGTAATATGTTATTAAGTTGAAATATACTGCTAGGTCCACCAATTTCGATCCCTGATTTATCGCGTAGAGCATTGATGTAGAGATCTGCGTTTTTAGATCTGTTAATTGGTTTACATCGCCCTAAAATTTGATATATTAAATTTATTTTCATACTGCATTAATTAATTGAATTAGTATTAAACTTATCTAAAATTATCAAAATGTTGAAAATTCCCAAAACTTCTATCGTGGCCTTTTACCTTACGTAGTCTCTGGAAGTCGCTTAATGTTTAGTCTACTGTTCTCCTGAATCATCGAACCATCGTTTGAATGTGGACTGCTTGCTTGTGGATATTTTTATTTATCTTTTCGATTTGCTCATCTTTAGTGTGAAGCTGGAAGTAAAGAATCTAGAGCTAAGCTTTAAGGTCTTTGGTTCTGACATTTACACCATGAGCTATTATTATGAAAAGGACTGACTTCATTCATAGTTTCTAAGAGCGTGTCTTAAAATTAAATAATCCGTGTACCTTAATTGTTCGTTAATGTCAAAACGATCTCAAAGACTTCCTTATCCTAGTGAT
>Ga0183099_1001016_pt1 | contig 17373 bp, 11 predicted proteins | sample Biomet1_FD_127788 | JGI IMG/M metagenome (GOLD analysis project Ga0183099, IMG submission 127788) | Microbial communities from bioreactor (seeded with anoxic lake sediment) at LBNL, California, USA - Biofuel metagenome 1 | ecosystem: Engineered > Bioreactor > Anaerobic > Unclassified ... | reverse complement strand
TCAAGGAAGAGTAGCCTGTGCCGAAATCATCTAAAGCCAGATTGATGCCCAGTTCTTTAAGTTGATGCAAGAATACGATGTTTTCCTACTGAATATCATTCATCCCTAAAAATTTAATCGCTTAGCGATTTGTCCAATTTGTATTTTATTGATTGGCAAAAAGGTACAAGTAACTCAAGGAAGAGTAGCCTGTGCCGAAATCATCTAAAGCCAGATTGATGCCCAGTTCTTTAAGTTGATGCAAGAATACGATGTTTTCCTGCTCTTTTTTTAGATATACACTTTCTGTGATTTCTATTTCGATATATTTGCTATGAAGCTGCTTTTTTTGTAACAGATCAGCCAGATAGGAAATATACGTCATATCATGTAACTGTTTGGCCGAAAAATTAATGCTGACCGGTTGTATAGCCAGCCCACGTTCTTTCCACTCGGCTATTTGACGGATGACTTCTTTTGTCACCCAGCGGCCGATTTCGATAATTAAGCCGGTTTCCTCCGCAATCGGTATAAAAATTCCTGGGGATAGCAGGTCGCTTTTTAGTCGCAGCAAGGCTTCAAATCCGATTGCTTTTCCTGTGCTGGTACATATTTGCGGTTGATACAGGATTTTGAAACCATCGTGTTTTAATGCCTCGCGTAAAATATTCTCAATGTTGATTTTATCTTTTAACTGCTTGACCATACTAAGGTTGAAAAATAGATAATTGTTTTTCTCCGCTTTCTTTACGGCATACATTGCCATATCAACATTCATCAATAATTGGTGAATATCGTCACTGTCACTTGGATATAAGCTGATTCCCATACTGCATTTCACATCGACGTCATTTCCGTCAATATCGAAGCCGTGATTTAGCTGGTGGAGTATTTGACGAGCATAACGGTCAATTCGCACAACATCATCTTCGCCAAACAAGATGATAATAAATTCATCGCCACCGATTCTGGCGACAAAATTGTTCTCAGCCTTCGATGCAGCCAGCTTATTGGCAATTTTCTTCAAGAGTTTATCACCGTAGCTATGGCCTAATGTATCATTGATGTTTTTGAAATTATCGACATCAAGCAAAATAAGGGCGAAGCAGCGATTGTGCAAGATTTCTTCGGATAGCTTTTCGATTAAATGCCTTCGGTTGGGCAAATCGGTTAAATAATCATGGTAAGAGAGATATTCATATTTTACCTTTAAGGCTTCAAGGGCAAAGTTGGCCTCTTGTATTTCATAATATTGCGCCTGTAATTCTTCATCGGATGCTTCTAATTGTTGATAGGCAGCCGCCATTTCTTGATTTATCGCGAGTAAGGAAGTCTCGTGGTCATGCAAGGAGACTAGCAGTGCATTTCGTTCGGCGAGTAAATTCGAAAGCTGCCTGTTTTTTACACCAATAGAGGAAACAAAATGGGCGAATTTGGCATAGAAATTCATTAAGGTCAAGATGGTGTCATGGCGCCGGATGGGGACTTTTGCCAAGGCGGCTAGATAAGCATCCTCATCGAAGCCGTAGCGTTTGGCCTGCGCCCGATAAAAATCATAATCAATCACATCATCATCAAAAAAGAATTGACCGTGACAAATATTTCCAATATGCTTTTCTTTAACAAAAATCGGCGTCATGATGTCCCACATATTATTTTTGCATTTATACTGTTTGACTTCGCCAGGGCGGAGCTTTTTTGTTAGTGCGACATCGCTTTCAACACAATTCTTGCAAGTTTCTGCATGGGCACGGTGGAAGTTTAGGCAAATATCCTGCCAGCCGGTAGCGACAACAACGTTGCCTTTTTGGTTTAAAATACCAATACCAAAACCAGTTAATCTATAGAATTCATCCATGATTTCCTGTAATTCACCACGCTGGACAACATCTTCTAAGCTAAAATCATCATGGTTACATGACAGATCGTTTTCAACCGGCAAATTTTCGCTCGCTTTGGCCATGAAAAACCACTTCCTTCCAGATATCATTCACAAAAAGGTTTGTTTCTTAAAACGATAGACAAAGTAAAGGGGATTTTCTGTAGCATAGCATATTTTTATAACCTTAATAATTCGTTTTTTTTTTAGTAGAATCCTGCCGGCTGAGAATTTAATTTGCATAGGCCAGATATACAGGGGAAAAGCAGTTTTATCAGTAAAAATCATTGACGGATAAGGATGAATCAATATAAAATAAATACATTCTTGTCAAGAATCCGGGGGAGCTTTTTAAGCGATAGGACAGGAATGAAAAGACTAAAGGAGAACTGGGAATGGATGAAAAGAAAGTCATAAAACAATCAGGTAATGAAGAAAAAGAATGGTCAAAACGCACGACGCAGCTCATTGCGATTATGACGCTGCTTTTTGCTGTAAGTGCGACCTTTGCTTCTTTGAAGGCGGGCGCTTTCAGCAATAAGGCGATTTTGGCGCAGAATCAGGCATCCGATGCCTGGGCGCATTATCAGGCGAAAAGCTTGAAGGAAACGATGTACAAGATTCAGTTCGATCAAATCGGGCAGGATGAATCCAAGCGGGTGGTTCTTCAGGATAAATATACCAAGGCTGCTGAACGGTATGCCAGTGAACAGGATCAGATCAGCGCACAGGCAAAAACATTTGAAATGGTTCGCGATGAAGCGCAGGCTGTCAATCAACGCTTTGCCGAGGCTCTGACGTTTTTACAGATCGGGATTTTGCTATTGTCCTTGGCGGCGCTTTGCAAAATGCTCTATTTCTGCTATATTGGCGTTTGCGTCGGACTTTTTGGTGTCTATGGTTTTGTTGTCGCGTTTTTACAGAACTGCTAGTTTAATGGAATCCGCAGGTTATGGAGGCGGTCTTTGTTTAAAAAGATTTGCGATGGTCTGTGAAAATAGGCATTGGCGAAAGGGGTTTTTGCGCCGGATGGAGAACGTATAAACGTATATAAGCGTATAGAGAAATGCTGTTTTTGGCGGAGCAGAGGCATTTCGTCAAGCCGGGATAAATGGCGGATAACATAGCCGTGAATGAAGCTGGAGCGGGGATGAAAAAAGATGAAAGCATTCAAGCGAGAGAAAACTTTGGGCGATACCTTCAGCATAAAAAGCATACGCCTGCGGCTGCTTTTGATCATGTTGGGGCTGATGCTTGTTTCATTGAGTTTGCTCACGGGATTGAGCTATTATTTTTCCGATCGGGCACTTACGAAAAGCGTAAAGGAGACGGCGGGGGCAATCGGACTCGATTATTCAAAACGTGCCAGTGCTTTTGTCAATGAACTGGTAATCTATGTGGAGGCTGTAGCCGTCAATCCGCATATTGTCCATCCGAAGGATCGTCAGGAAATCGTCGAGGAACTGGCATTTGCCTTAGGCCGCAATGCGAAGTTCACCGGCATCAATTATGGCGATTTAGAGGGCAATATGATCCGGGCGCAAGGCGATACGGCGTATTTGGGAGACCGGGAATACTATCGAAAAGCCGTGCAGACGAAAAAAATGGTCATTTCCGATCCGCTCATCTCAAAAGGATCAGGCCGCTTGTCCATTGCGATTGCGGTGCCGGTACTGGAAAATGGAGAGGTGCAGGCGATTATTCAAGCGACGATGCCGCTCGACAGTTTGACGGATATGGTTCAGGACATAAAATTTATGGACAGCGGCTATGGATTTCTGGTGGATAAATCCGGTGTTATTCTGGCGCATGCCCTGAAACCGGAGCTCAATGGAAAAGTGAATCTGGTTGAGGCAGAGGCGAATCCCTCGCTGGCAAAAGATCTGGCCGAAATGGATGAGCATCTGGTGGCGTTGTTTAAAAAAGCCGTCAGTAGCAGCGGTGCTACGCAGGGGACCTATAATATCACCCACCGTGCTGTATTTACGCTTTTTACGCCGGTGGAATTGCCGGGGGGGGCCCATTGGCTGATCGCTGTTTCCGCGCCTGCCAGCGAAGTGACCAGTGCAGTTTCACAGTTGAATGCGATACTGGTGTTGACGGCTTTGGCCTGCATCGCTGGTGGCGTTTTGGTAATTATCTTGATCAGCCGGCGGTTTGCAAGGCCGGAGGAGAAATATTTCAAGGCCTTTCGGCATGTTGGCGATGCAATCGGCATAGTGAATATCGGCACGGAAAAGTTTATTGAAGCTAATGATGCTTTTTTTAAGATTCTCGGTTATTGCCGGGAAGAAGTGATTGGCTATCGGTCGGAAACGTTTGGTTTGTGGGCCGATGGCGGCAATAAGGAAATTTATGCTGTGCTGAAGCAGGGATCATCGGTGTACAATCGGGAAACGTTTTGGCAGACAAAAGACCGGAGTTTGAAGGTTGGATTATTGTCAGCAGACGTGATTCAAATTGGCGATGAGAAGTATCTGGTATTCGTATGGCATGACGTTACCGCCCAAAAACAGGCAGAGACGGCACTGCGGCAGGCTTACGACAATATGGAGCAAAAGGTAGAGGAAAGAACGCAGGAGCTTTTTGCGGTCAATCAAGAGCTTACGGCTGTGAATGAAGAGATGATTGCGGTCAACGAGGAACTCGGGCGCACCAATACAGCGCTTCATGAAGAAAATTATATCAGGCGCCAAGCCGAAGACCGACTTTTATTGCGAGAACGGCAATACCGGGCGACAACAAGTCTGTTGACGCGGCCAGCGGATGAAGCTGAGCCGCTTGCGGAAACGGTCTTGCGCAATGCGCTTCAACTGGTTGAAGCAACGGATGGTTTTATCGGCATGTACGGCGACGGTGGTGCCGGCTTTGTTATTCATTACGGAATTGGCCTCTATGAAGAATCGATTTTAGCGGACATACCCGTAGCGGCTGGGCCAGTGAAGCAGGTTTATGAAACGGGAGAGGTCTTTCGAGCGAAAGATTGCTCGTGGTGCAGCAATTTGCAGGAAGGGGAAGGCACGGCGGCGATGATGTTTGTTCCACTCAAGCAGCAGGATCAGGTCAAAGGGGTTCTGGCAGCGGCTTGGAGCGGCATACGGCATGAAATTAGCGAGGAGGATGTTGAAGTTTTGCGGCAGTTTGCCGATCTGGCATTTTTAGCCATTGATCAGGCACAGACGCAGGCAAAAATCCGCCACACTGCTTTTTATGATGCGCTGACGGATTTGCCAAACCGCGTGAGCTTGAATTTGCGGTTGGAGGAAGAATTGAGCAAGGCGCGCTGTGGGGAGGCAGAAGGACTCTTGCTGTTTATCGATATGGATGATCTCAAAGCGATAAACGATACATTTGGCCATTCCGCTGGAGATAAAGTGATCATTGCAGCTGGGAAATGCCTTCGTGCGGCTTTTTCCCAAGAGTCATTTGTCTCGCGCATCAGCGGCGATGAGTTCATCGTTATTGTTCCTGGAAGTGCGGCCGTCCAAAAAGCAACGGAAATTGCCGATTCTGCCCTGCGCCAACTTTGCCACGAGTATTCTGTGGCGGAAGAACAAATACAGATGTCGGCAAGCATCGGTCTTGTACTTTATCCACAGCATGGTGATCGGGCGGAAGATCTTTTGAAAAAGGCGGATGCCGCCATGTATGCTGCCAAAGAGGCTGGCAGAAATTGTTGGCGTTTTTTCGAGCCGGTCTTATTACAAAAAACAGCAGATGATATGATGATGATCAACGGTCTGCGCCGGGGAATGGCAAGAAACGAATTTTTCCTGCAGTATCAGCCTCAGCTGACAGCCGATGGCACGCGTGTGGTAGGACTGGAAGCTTTGTTGCGCTGGAATAGCCCGGAAGAAGGCTTGGTGCCTCCCGGACTCTTTATCCCGCTGGCCGAGAGGAGCAGCCTGATCATTGAAATTGGTCAATGGGTTTTTCAGGAAATCTGTCACTTTGCCAAACGGCTTGCCGCCAGCGGGAAAGGCGATATCCGCGTGGCTGTCAATATATCACCGCGGCAAATCAAAGATGAGAATTTTATTGGCTTTATCCGCGAGACGATCAAAGCCAACGATATTCAGCCCGGCCAAATTGAAATTGAAATCACGGAAAATCTGCTGATGGACAATCTGGAGGAAAGCGTTCATAAACTCAGGCAACTCCAGCAGTACGGGGTCAAGCTGGCCCTTGATGATTTCGGTACGGGTTTTTCTTCGCTGACCTATTTGCGGACTTTGCCGGTAAATTGCTTAAAAATTGATAAGTCGTTCATCGACAAAATTGCCATCAATGAAATGCAATGGCAATTTGTCGATTCCATCATCCAGATGGGACATACCTTGGAAATGGAAATCATTGCCGAGGGGGTAGAAACGCAGCAACAGCTGGAAAAACTGCTGGCCTGCCGCTGCGATTACATTCAAGGCTATGTTTTCAGCAAGCCTGTTTCACCTGAAGCGGCGATCAATTTATGCCTGCAAGCGAAGCCTTTTTAAACAGGTCTTTTTCCGTAGCGAAAATACATTTGCAGGAATCGTACGTCTGTGCTATGATAATAGGTGCAGCAGAGAAAAAGAATGCTGTACAACTATTTCTGGGGACGTAAAGGTTTCGACGGGGGTAGCTGTTTTATGGGTAGCGAGTCGGGGGTTCATCAACCCGTCAGTAAGGTGAAACTTTTATTTAAATATAAAAGCAAACGATAATTACGCTTTAGCAGCTTAATGCTAACCTCTTTCTGATCTAATCCTGCGGGATCGGAAAAGAGGCCAATAGCGGGATACCTGATAGCCAATTCTCGGAGGCTTGACTGGGAAACTTTATCGAGATAGCGTCACTCCAGCCTGTTTGTGGGCGGCTGTGAGGCGAAATCAAAGCGCAAAATGCACTCGGAGAAGCCTATGAAACAATGCTTTCGGACAGGAGTTCGATTCTCCTCGTCTCCACCAAATATAATATCAAAGACTACAGTAGATGTAGTTTGGCTCGAGATAAAGCAAAACAGCCTCATTCCTTATTTATGGATTGAGGCTGTTTTTTTGTGCTTTTATTTACTGAAATGGCGTGTATTTCTTTATAAAGGTTTTTGAAAATCAAGCTTTAGCAAAAATAGAACCTCAATTTCTTTGGCTAGGGTTAAAGGATGCAGGTGATTTTCTCTTGTTCGGTTTGATGGCAAAAAGCTCTATATCAATAATCACTGCTTTTCCCATCGATTACAATACCCGAAGCGTGTTGGATATCCCAGGTTATGTTAGCTGGATCGGTGAAGGTAAGGTTTTTGAATTGGCTGCCATAGACGTAGTTGAGTTTGATGGTATCCACATGAGAAAAGCGGAGATTTTCAAACTTGAGACCGTAGTGGCTGGCTGAGGGAATACCGATGGCTTCGATGGCGGCTCCTCCTGTTTTGTCGATGCTGCAATTTTGGATGGTGATGTCATGAAAGACACCGGGTGCGTCTGCTGCTGGATAGGTGTTAGCAGCATTTGCGTCTGCATAGTCTGAGGTAAAGACGAAGGCTTGTTTTTCAATGTCTTTTAGGGCATTGTCGCGGAACAGAATGTTTCTTGCTCCGCCGCCGGTCGCTTGGTTGGTTTTGCAGCGAAGGCCAGTTTGCGTATGTTCAATGAGATTGTCTTCCGCTAGGATGTTTTCAATCCAGGCGGACGTGTGGCTGCCTGCAACAATGGCGCCGTGGCCGCGGCGAATGTAGTTATTGAAGATCCAGATGTTTTTGGTAGAAGCTTTTTTCTGATCATTAAGGCCTTGGCCGGCAGAGAAATTAATATCATCATCACCTGTGCTGAACAAAGAGTTGAAGACGATCAGTCCGTCACTGTCGGCGAAATTGAGCCCATCACCGTTGTTGGCATCATAGGTTTCGACGCGAATGCGATTTAAAGCAGCAGTCTTGCTTCCGTAGATCCCAATGGCGTGGTTGGCTGGATTGCGGAGCGTGAAGTCGGCAAGATAGATGTCAGCGCTGTCTTTTAAAGTGATGAGGCAAGGGCGGCGCGGATAGGCTTGTTTAAAAGACAAGCCAGAGTCCATTGCTTTTTGCACACTGTTTTTTGCCAAAATGCCGATATTAAATGTATGCATGAGGGCAGGCAGGCCGGCCTTTATCGTGTTTTTCGCTTTTAGGAATACAGGAAGGCCATCATCGGTAGAGCTAGACTGCATCCAGCCATTGCCATCAATACAGCCAGTTCCTGTAATGCGTATGTTCTTAGCATTTTTACTGTTGATCAAGGCATAAAAGCGGATTTCTCCAGAAGTATCGAGATAACTGTATTCATCGGCGTTTTCAGAGGCGAGCAGAGTCGCTTCGGGGCTCAGTTCAAGTGTCATGTCGCTTTTTAGCCAAAGTGGACCTGTTTTGAAAACACCGGCAGGAATCAATACTTTTCCGCCGGGCGTGCAGTCATCGATTGCTTGTTGGATTGCTTTTGTGTTCAGGGTATTTCTATCGCCAACAGCTCCGTAATCGGTTATGCGAAATGTCTTTTCCTGCGGCGAAGTGCTTTGCTCGATTTCATTGCTTGCGGCAGATTCAACGCCATTTGGAGATACGGATTTGACGCTGAAAGTGTGCTTTGCTCCTGGACTAAGTCCTGTAACTCGATAGTTATGAACGCTTATTTTGACGGCGTTCTCATTTTCTGGGGCAGCATAAAATGGGTCCATATAATCTTTTAATGGAGCTTCGGCTGTTTTTGTCGAGCCGATTTGCTTGCCATCCTTATAAATGTTATAGCTAGAGATGCCAGAAGCATTTTCTGGTTTATTCCAAATGAGGACAATCGATGTGTCGTCAGCAGAAGCAGCTGGGCTTTGCAGGTTGCTTGGCGCAGCAATGGTTTCGCCAGCTTGCGCGGAAGGTGAGGTCTTTAAAATGGTGACGGTAACAAGCAAAAATAGGCTGAGTATGCATGCTGTATAGATTTTTTTCATGGAAAAGCTCCTTTTTATTGGATGTGTTGGCTGTATAGATTTTTGTAAGGGTGAGTGCGAAACACTCTATTGAATTATAGCATTTTTTGGCGGCTTTTATGGTATACTTATGGGGAAATAATCATAAATTCGACGATTGCTTTTCAGAGTCGGGCAATTGTTTGATCGATCAAGTTTACGAAGCGAAGAAGGAGTGCAAGAATATGGAAAATGTTTTAGAAAATGAAGTAGTTGCAGCAAAAATTCAAACGCTAGGTGCCGAGATCGTTAGCTTTAAAAAGAAAAAGACGGATGATGAATATATGTGGAATGGGGATAGTGCCTATTGGTCGGGTCATGCCCCGGTTTTATTTCCGATGGTCTGCGCAGCTAATGAAGGCAAGATCAAAGTCGATGGAAAGGTATATGCGATAGGCAACCATGGCTTTGCCAGAAAAAGTGAATTTGAATTGATTGAAGCAAATGCAGGTAAGGCAGTGTATCGCCTTGTGGCTGATGAGAATACGAAGAAGATGTATCCATTTGCTTTTCATTTATATGCTACCTACACCTTGGCGGATAATCAATTGAAAGTGGTCTATCAAGTGGAAAATGCAGATGAAAAAGAAATGTATTTTCAAATTGGAACGCATCCGGGTTTTTATTGTCCGGTAGATGAAAAAACTAAATTTGAGGACTATTATTTAGAGTTTGAATGCAATGAAACTTTGGAGCGACTGTTTATGAATGATGCCAATGTGCTGATTCCGAACAAAACGGAGCTGATTTTGCAAGATAGCAAGATATTGCCGCTGACAAGAGAACTTTTTTCTAAGGGGGCACTTGTTTTCAAACAGGTGAATTCTAAAAAAATCAGCTTGAAATGCAAAACATCGTCAAAAACATTGACTTTATTATCAGATCAACTTCCTTATCTCGGTTTGTGGCAGGCAAAAGACGCAGAATTCGTTTGCATTGAACCTTGGCATGGAATCGCAGATGTGGATGGTTATACGGGAGAATTCAAAGAAAAAGAACAGATGGTATTTTTAAAATCAGGTGAGAAGTTCACTTGTGGCTATACGTTGACAATTGATTAAAAACATTAAAATCCGAATGAGAAAACAGCTCATTCGGATTTTTTATTGTTTGTAAATAAAACGGAGAAAAATGAAGCAGCCTACTGGTTAAAAGAAAGCATCAGTGATAAAATGGAATAATGTAACGCGTTAAAAGAACTGTTGTTTACATAATAATAGTTAATGATAATACAGAAGGTGGTAGTGTAATATGATCTCAGAAGAAATGTATGAGCTTGGCAGTAAAAAATCGACGATTCGAACTATTTTTGAATATGGACGTCAGCGAGCTGCTGTTGTTGGCGAAGATAATATATATGATTTCAGTTTAGGAAATCCTAATGTTCCAGCACCGGAATTCATTAAGCAGGCAATTTTGGATGTATTGGCAGAAGAAGAGCCTTGTGCAGTCCATGGTTATACCGTAGCTCCGGGAAATCCAGAAGTTCGGGAAATACTAGCGAAAAGCATCAATGACCGTTTTGATACCAATTTTTCGGGGAAGAATCTTTTTATGACGGCGGGTGCGGCTGCCGCTATTACCGTATGTTTCAAGGCTTTGAGTGAAAAAGACGATGAATTCATTGCGTTTGCCCCGTTTTTTCCGGAATATCAGTGCTTTGTTGAGTCCACTGGAGCAAAGCTGGTTGTTGTTCCGGCGCAGCCGACTGATTTTCAAATCAATTTTTCTGCATTTGAAAAGGCAGTCAATTCTCATACCAAGGCAGTGATTGTCAATTCGCCGAACAATCCAAGCGGTGTCATTTACTCAGAGGCGACTATACAAAGACTTATTGAGATTTTAGAAAGAAAAGCTTTAGAATATGGGCATCCTATCTTTTTGATTTCGGATGAACCGTACCGCGAGATTGCCTACGATGGCATGATTGTTCCATATCTGACTAAATACTATAAAGATACCTTGGTCTGTTATTCTTATAGTAAATCCTTTTCTTTGCCAGGTGAAAGAATTGGCTATATCGTAGTGCCGGATGAAATTGCAGACTTTGATAAGCTCTATGGTGCAATTGCTGGGGCGGCTCGTGTACTGACGCATGTAAATGCTCCTTCCCTTTTTCAAAAGGTAGTGGCGCGTTGTGCGGGCAAGCCATCGGATATAAGTACTTACCAAGAAAATGGAGAGCTCCTCTATAACGGGCTCAAAGATGCAGGCTTTTCCTGCGTGAAACCACAGGGCGCTTTTTATTTGTTTCCGCAGGCTTTGGAGGATGATGATCGAGCGTTTTGTGAGCGAGCAAAAAAATACGATTTATTGCTGGTTCCTGGCAGTGATTTTGGTTGTCCGGGGCATTTTAGAGCATCGTATTGTATAAAAACCGATACGATACGTCGATCGCTGCCTCTTTTCAAAAAATTAGCAGAAGAATATAAGAAGTAAAAATAAATAGGGGCGTTTGCCCCTGTTTTATTTTTTTGATCATTGTGTGAAACATTTCAAGCAGGCAAAAAATCTAAGTGCTAAAGCCTTTGATCGTCCTTTGGCGAGAAAAAACTATAGCAATATGGGACGCTCAATAAATAAGTGCTATTGCAAAATATTGTCATTATTCGTTATACTAATAGGGAGTAAAGGATTTTTGTCGTTTGGATGGAACCAGAAGTAGTGAGGATAATGATATGATTGATGAACGCGAAGTAGCTTATGTTTTACAGGTGGCAGAAGAAGGTACTTTTTCACAGGCAGCGAAAAAGCTTTATGTAACGCAGCCATCGCTTAGCCAGGGTATCAAACGAATCGAACAAGAACTTGGAACTGAGCTTTTTGATCGACGGACGAATCCGCTCACATTGACCTATGCGGGAAGCCTTTATGTCGATCGGGCTAAAAAGATTTTGCAGGTGAAGCAAGACCTTTTGCGCCAAATAGAAGATATGTCTGACCTTAAATGTGGGCAGCTCAGAATAGGAACCTCTTATTCGCGGACCGCTTATTTGCTGACGCAGATATTGCCTGAATTCAAGCGGCGTTTTCCGGGAATTGACATCACCTTGATTGAAGGGACCGTCGGCGAGCTTCAAGATTACGCTGCCGAAGGATTAACGGATTTGGCGTTTGTTTATTTGCCGATTCGACGCGAAGAACTTTTATATGAACCGTTGCTCGATGAAAAGATTCTAGCGGCAGTGCCGCCTGGGCATTGGATCAGTCGTAAACATGGCAAGACCTCGCAAACGGGTCCGTTTCCGGCAATATCTTTTGCAGATCTCGTCGATGAAGAATTTATTGTGATGAAACATAATCGAAAGATGCGATCGATTTTTTCGCAATTATGTGAAAAAACGGGGATGAACCCCAAGGTGATCTTAGAGTCTGGCAGCTTGGTTTCGGCACAAGCTCTGGTTGCTTCGGGTTTGGGCGTTACCTTGGTTACTGATATTTTAGCTCTATACAGCCGTTTGGCACAAAATCCATTTTATTTTTCCTTAAAAGAAAAAACAGAGCCTCGAAGATTGGTCATCGCTTATGCAAAAGAGGTGCCTCCATCTAAGGCAGTTCATGAATTTATAAAATTAACAAAAGAAATGATATTATAATATATTTTTATCAATAAGAGGAGCTTATCTGATGGCATAGATAAGTTTCTCTTATTTTTTTATTATGGGGGTTATAAATAATCTCTATAGCACACAATGTTGAAAAGAAAATGACAGGGTGTTATCATAGATAAAGAATATCTTGTAATTATAGTAATATAAATTATATTTGTAGTTGGAGGGCTGAAAATGTCAAAAGAAATTTCACGGCGTACCTTTATAAAAGGTGGTGTCGCCGTAGGTGCAGCTTTAGCTGCGGGAACATATTTCAAATGGGAAGGCAAAAATATTCCGCTTGACGTGCGTGAGGGAAATGTCACCTATGATGTGCTTATCATAGGCAGTGGCGGAGCTGGTATGAGGGCGGCGCTTGAAGCCAGTAAGGAAAAAGGGCTGCGTGTAGCCGTGATGACGAAAATGGTTCCGACAAGGTCGGCATCGACGATGGCACAGGGCGGCATGAATGGCTGTACTGGCGTAACGGATGCAGAAGATACGATAGAGTCACATGTCTTCGATACGGTTAAGGGAGCCGATTATCTTTGTGACCAGGATGCGGTCGAATATTTTGCTGAAATGGCTGGCAAGACCATTTATGAAATGGACTATATGGGCTATCCATATAATCGCCAGGAAGATGGTTCGTTCCATCAACGTAAAATGGGTGGCAGTTCGCATGCTCGTGCTGCTTACTATGAAGACAGCTCGGGCCATGCAATGGTTCATGCGTTGTTTGAACAATGTCTGGCAAACAACGTAGAATTTATTTCTGAATGCCAATTGTTAGAAATTGTTGCCAAAGAAGGTAAGTTCAGCGGTGTTGTCGCAATTGACATGCGCAGTGGTAATTTGATCTCGATTCCGGCAAAAAGCATTATTGTAGCCACGGGCGGCTATGGCCGGGCGTACTGGATCCGTACGACCAATCCTTACAGTTCGACAGGCGATGGGATTGCAGCAGCGATGCGCATCGGCATTCCCTTCAAAGACCCGGAGATGGTGCAGTTCCATCCAACAGGGCTTGCCAGCAACGGGGTGCTTTTGTCGGAATCAAGCCGTAGTGAAGGGGCTTATCTGCTCAATAAAAACAATGAACGTTTTATGCAGCGTTATGCACCAAAGCAAATGGAATTGGCGACGCGTGATATCGTAGCGCGAGCAATCGAGACGGAAATCAACGAAGGCCGCGGCATTGGCGAAGGGTTGCATGCTGCTGTTTATTTGGATTTTAGACATATTCCTAAGAAAATATTATTGGAGCGCTTAGGTCAGGTTTATGATTTGTCCAAACGTTTCGAAGGCGTCGACATAGCAAAACAACCGGTCCCGATTCGTTGTTCCTGCCATTATTCCATGGGCGGTTTAGAAGTCAGTGACTATAAGACGACGGCTACGAGAATACCGGGGGTGTTTGCTGCTGGTGAATGTTCGTGTATTTCGATACATGGAGCAAATCGACTCGGTGCGAATTCTTTGAGTGAAGTTTTGGTCTTTGGCCGTACAGCGGGAATCGGCGCGGCTGATTATGCAAAAAAGAATCCAAGTTATCAAGGAAATAAAGATGATTTAGCTGAGTCTAGAACGAAATGGCTGGAAAAATTCGCTGAGACGACGCAAAGAACGAGCGGACCATCTGTCACGGAAATTCGCGATAAGATGGCAGAGACGATGTGGTATAAAGCCGGCGTATATCGTGATGAAAAACAGCTTCAAGAAGCTGCGGGTGAAATCGATAAGCTGATGGCTCAGTATCAAAACTGTGTAGTTGGAGATGCTTCACATACCTACAATACCGCTTTTATGAATTACATCGAAGTCGGCAACTTGCTGGAAATTTCTAAAGCGATCATCATTGGGGCGACAGCTCGCAAAGAAAGCCGCGGCGGACATTCTCGTAAAGATTATCCAAAACGTGATGATAAGAATTTCCTCAAACATACATTGGTCTTTAAAGATGGCAATACATATAAGACGGAATACCAAGATGTTGTCATTACGAAATATCCACCGCAGGAAAGGAAGTATTGATTATGATGATTACGCTGCAAATCCATCGTTTTGTCGATGATAAAAAATGGATACAAGAATATAAACTGGAAACCCAAAAAGGCATGACGATTTTGGAAGGGTTCAATGAGATCAAAGCCAAGCAAGATGCGACATTGTCGTTTACCTCTTCTTGCCGATCAAGTATTTGCGGGGCCTGTGCCGTCCGTGTAAACGGAAATGCAGAACTTGCTTGTGAAATTTTATTGGAAGACCTTGTTAAACGCTATAAAACAGATACGCTGACCGTGCAGCCGTTAGGTAATTTCCGCGTAATCCGTGATCTTATCGTAGATTGGATCCCTAAATATGAAAAAATGAAAAAAATCGATCCAGTTGTTCGTCCGAAAGCGGAATTTACTCCAGCTAAAGGGTGTAAGCAGTCTATCGAAGATTTTGCTAAGTACAAAAAATATGCAGGCTGCATTTTATGTGGTTCGTGTGTATCTGAATGCAATAAGAGTGCGCTTGATGAAAAAGACTTTTTAGATCCATTCATTTTTGTCAAAGCAGCTAAAATCACCGAGGATTCCCGTGACCGCAGCCCAGAAGATCATTTGCGGGCTGTCGTGCAGGCAGGTCTTTGGAAATGCTTCAATTGCCAAGAGTGTACGGCAAAGTGTCCCAAAGACCTTGATCCGGCTGGTGCTATTGAAAAACTTAAAGCCGCTTCCATTGCGTTGACTGGAGATGGATCGGTTGGTGCCAATCATGCCAAGGCAATTTATAATGATATCTATACCAAGGGTATGCTCGATGAAAGCAAACTGGCGGTACAAAGTGAAGGCATGCTTTCCGCTGCTATGCGTGTGCCGGTAGCCTATCGTTTGATGAAAACGGGAAAACTCAATATGTTTGAAAAAATACCAGAAAACAAAGACATCCACGAGATTCGTCAAATCATAGACATCGCTGAAAAGGAGAATAAATAAATGAAATATGCATTTTTTCCAGGCTGTGTGCTAAAAGGAGCCGCAGCTGAAGCTTATACATCGATGATGAAGGTCAGTGAAGTCTTGGGCATAGAACTGGTAGAAATTCCAAATTGGACGTGCTGTGGAGCCTCTCACGCGCAAGGCGTAGATGATTTGGCAGCGCTTACCGTCAATGCTCGTAATATATCGATTGCTGAACATATGGGCTTGCCAATCATGACGGTATGCAATACCTGTACGCTTCAATTGCGCCAGGCAAAGGCTCGCCTTGATGAAGATGCAGCGCTTCGCGGCAAGGTCAACGAAATACTGAAAAAAGCCGGACATCCTTATGAATATCAAGGGACTTCTGAAATCACACATTTCTTATGGATCCTTGATGATCATCCGGAAGTATTCAATGGGAAAATCAAACAAAAATTGACCGGACTCAAAGTGGCATCTTTCTATGGCTGTCATCTTTTGCGTCCACCAAAGGTCATGAATCATGAAGATGGCAGAAATCCAAGATCGATGGAAAAACTATTGCAAATATTGGGGGCAGAACCGGTTGATTTTAGTTATCGCTTAAAATGCTGTGGCTTCCATGCCTTTTTTACGGCGGAACATGACGTTCTTAAAGTTACGGGCGAAATTGTGGATGCTGCGGCGGAAGCTGGAGCGAAAATAATCGTGACGCCATGCCCTCTTTGCCAGATGCAGCTCGATATGTATGAGGAAGAAGGCAGAAAGGCTACCTTGTCACAAGCAGAGCTGCCAGTTCTTCATTTGCAGCAGCTCATTGGTTTTGCTCTTGGCTTTACGAATAAAGATATGGGCATCGAGCGCCACGTGTCCGGGCAATACAAAGTTAATTTTTAATCAAATCAGAGCGCGTTTTGTCTGATCAAAAAATTTCTGACGGTTTGTTTGCTAAATGATAGGGCTTGTAGTAAACTTAATAAGTTAAGATATTTAGCTTGTAGGTGATAAATTTGTCGGAGAACAAAATGTTTGAAGTGATAAAGCAGGATTTGGTGGATTTGGAAAAAGCCATGGTAGATGCAGTAGAATCTCCTGTGGAAATGATAACAGAAATTGGCACACATCTTGTAAATTCGGGCGGTAAACGGTTGCGCCCGGCACTGTATTTTTTGGCGGCGCATTGCGGAAAGGTTTTTGAACAAGGCAAGGCAACGCCGTTGGCTGTCGCCCTAGAAATGATCCATATGGCCTCGTTGGTACACGATGATGTCATTGATAGTGCGGATTTGAGGCGCGGGTCGGTAACGGCCAACGCAAAATGGGGAAATCAACTGGCAATCCTTGGCGGAGATTACTTATTTGCCATGGCATTTTCCCTGGTGGCAAAGAACAACTATGAAATTCGGATTACGACGGGCTTGTCCGAGTTGATCTGCGATTTAAGTGCAGGGGAAATTATTCAAAATAAGGAAATCTACAAGGCTTCGCGAGATGAGCAGGAATATTATGATCGAATTGCCAAGAAAACGGCTAATTTTCTAGCAATCTGTTGTGAATTTGGGGGCATCGTCGCCAAGTTATCTGCCAAGGAAATAGATGCGTTGTCTGCATATGGAAAAGCGCTCGGCATGGCTTTTCAGATCACAGATGATTTGCTTGATTTGACGGCTTCGAGTGAAGATCTCGGTAAGCCTGCGGGTAACGATATATTGCAAGGGATCGTTACGTTACCGGTGATTCGTGCATTGGAAGTCAGCGAAAACGCACAAGAACTTGAACAGATCGTTACTTGCAGGGAAATGACGACTGCTATGCTTGAACGAGCAATCGAACTGGTGAAAGAAACGGACGGACTTGATTATGCGCAAGCTAAGGTCGATGAATATTTAGAACTGGCTTGTACGATTTTGCCCGATACATTGCCGGCAGAAATCCGTGAGGCTTATGTTTTGGCTACAGATTTTGTCCGCCTTCGCAAATCGTGATTATGTTAAAATAATTG
>Ga0183099_1001015_pt1 | contig 17375 bp, 15 predicted proteins | sample Biomet1_FD_127788 | JGI IMG/M metagenome (GOLD analysis project Ga0183099, IMG submission 127788) | Microbial communities from bioreactor (seeded with anoxic lake sediment) at LBNL, California, USA - Biofuel metagenome 1 | ecosystem: Engineered > Bioreactor > Anaerobic > Unclassified ... | reverse complement strand
CTTTTCGAAAACGATCCCGGAAACCGAATTCCGTAAAACGATAGCACAATTATACCTCAAGTATAACCAGCCCGAGGAAGCCCTGAAGGAGTATCTCCTCCTCATCAAACTGGAGCCCTTCCAGGCTGAACATTATTATAATACGGCAGTCCTTTTCGAACAACGGGACAATACGGATCAGGCGATGCAGTATTACCGCAAGGCAGTCGAAACCGATCCGAAACATGCTGCAGCCCATGCCTCCCTCGGTCTGCTCCTGTTCCGCGGCAAGCAGATGACCGACGCAAGACAGGAGATCAGCCTGGCCCTCAAGCTGGACCCAAAGAACAGCAAGGCCTATTTCTTCCAGGGCAAGCTTCTGCGTGAAAACCATGACTACGCGAATGCCCTCGTTTCGTTCGAGAAGGTACTCCGGGATCCCGAACTGAAACAGAAAGCCCTGATCGAGCGGGGATGCTGCTATCTTGAAGCCAACAGCACCGAAAAGGCGATACTTGAATTCGACCGGGCAATCAAGGCCTCGACGGACGAGGCGGGTAACGATACCCTCCACGCCCGGTATTTCCTTGCTTCCTGCTATGAACAGATCAGGGACATAGACCAGGCCATCGCCCAATGGGAAAAGATATTCAACAAAAAACGGAATTTCAGGGATGTAGGCGAAAAGCTGTCGCAGTACCAGGAACTCCGGTCCAACGACCACATGAAGGAATACCTTACCGCAACCAGAGATGATTTTTTCACCATCTGCAAGGCAGTGACCGGACAGTCGCTCGAACTCGCTGTCCGCGAAATTAAGGAAACAAAATACGGTTGTGCCCTGATAGCCGTCGAGAATGACGCGGAAAAATGGCGAAACGTGCGCAAAATGCCGAGGATTATCCTGTTCTACCGTGATCCCAACCTGATCGAGGACGCCTTTCTCCGTACGCTCCAGGAAGAGATGAAAAAACAGGCCATCATCCGGGGGGTTGTAATCACCAGCTCCGGTTTTACCCGGACCGCTTTCGAGTTTGCAGAAAGCCGCCCGCTGGAACTGATCGGCCGCGAAAAACTCGAGCAGATGCTGGCAACGATTGATCCTTTCGGAACGAAATGAGTTGCGCAGCGATGAAAATCCTCTGCATTTCGGACCAGATCGACCCATTGGTGTACAGCAGCAACATCAAGGAACGATACCGGGACATCGATCTCGTCCTTTCGGCAGGAGACCTGCCGATGGAATACCTGGATTTCATCGTTTCATCCCTCAACAAACCTGTTTTCTTCGTTTTCGGAAACCATAACCTGAACGAGTTCGGATACTACCACCGGCAGGCACAACCCCACCCCCAGGCAATCGGCATGATGCCCTCGCTGGAACGCTCAGCTGAAAGTCATGGTACCACCTACATCGGTTTCAGGGGAATCAGGGAGGGAAAACTCCTTGTTGCCGGACTCTCGGGATCCCGCCGGTACAACGACGGACTCAACCAGTATTCCGACGGGGAGATGAAGAGAAAGCTGCTCCGCCTGATCCCGGTACTGCTGTCGAACCGGTTACGCTACGGAAGGTTCCTTGACATCCTGGTGACCCATGCCTCGCCGGAAGGCATCCACGACAGGCCGGATCCCTGCCACCGCGGATTCAGCTGTTTCCTGTGGTTCATGAGGGTCTTCAAGCCCCGTTATCTCGTACATGGACATATCCATCTGTACGACCTGCAGGACATCCGGGTATCCCGCTACCGGGACACTACCGTCATAAACGCATACAGCCACTATATTCTTGACACCGGGGATTCCATTCAATGAACGATTTCATCAGATCACAGGCCGGTGAAGATTTCAGCAAGGCCCGCAACAAGGCGCTCTTCAACGAAATCCAGCACTTTCTCAATCCCGACAGGAGCAAACTCCTCTCGTTCCATGACGTAAAGAAGATCCTGAAACCGAAGAACGAGATATACGCCGGCATGCAGACCGTACCGATCGAAAAGATCGCGGGTAGCGAGGGTCGATACAAGGACTTCGACAACCATTTCCTTCCGAAAGCCAGCAACCTCCGCCAGCGCTGGGAACGGGTCGACGAAGCCCATCTGACCGATGTGGTGCTTCCTCCGATACAGCTCTATGAGATCAGCGGCCTTTATTTCGTCAGGGATGGCAATCACCGGGTATCGGTCGCGAAAGCCCAGGGCGTTACCTACATCGATGCGGAGGTCATTTCGCTCCAGAGCGAGATCATGCTCAAGCCGGGCGTAACCCCCGAATCCCTGCTCTCAGAAGTCATCAAATACGAAAAACGCATATTCTATGCCGAGACATCCTTTGGAGACCTGACCGATGACTGGAATCTCGATTTCACCAGTCCTGGTCAGTACGATGTCATCTACAACCATATCCTGGTGCACAAATACTACATCAATGCAGGGATTGAGAGCGAGATTCCCTTCAATGACGCACTCCTCTCATGGTACCGTAATGTCTATCAGCCGGTCATGCATGTCATCAAGAAATACCGTCTCCAGACCAGGTTCAGGAACCGTACCACGAGCGACCTGTACGTATGGATTATCAAGCAATGGGACGAACTTAAACAGAAATACGGGGTTGAATACAGCCTTGACGATGCGACCCAGGCACTTGCGGAGGATCTCCGAAAAACCCGCCTGCAGTCCGTCAAAGATTGGCTTAAAAAAATCTTTCAAACTTGACGCCATAAAATAACGATGGTACACTAAAGTATAATGCAAACAGCACTACTTGATTCCTATGCGATACTCCCCCTGGTGATCAGTCTACTGGTTCAAGGGATTGCAGGTTTCTACATTTTCCGGATTGCAAAAGACCATCCGGAAAAGATACCCAACAGGCGTTTTTTCCAGCTTTCGATAATTTTTGTCGGAGTACTCGGTCTGAGCAGCCTTGCGGGCATTTTGTTTCCGAGTTTGCTGGTCTTTGCCTCAGGTATACTCGTTGCAAGCATAATCCTGTTGATCGTCCTTGTGCTGTACTCGGTTTTCGTTCCGGAACCGGTCGAGGAAACACCGGTAAACGAAGAAATTGCCGCTGTTCCCGAAACTCCCGCCGACGATCCGCTCATCGCAATCGGACAGGACTTCCTCCTCCATGTTTCTGAATCCCTTACCGGAGAAATCAACCTTGTCCGTCTTCTCGATTTCATCAATGAAACCATGATCAAGACGACATCGGCCGATGGCGGTATCGTTTTTCTTGCAGACGATTTCGAGGATATCATCGCGGCAAAGTCTTTCAGCGGCAGCTTTCCTCCTCCCTACAAGCTTCCGCAGGATCTTCCCCACAAGCCGGTCAGGGTAGAAACCAGTTTCCGCTATGCCCAGTTCAATCTGGGAGAAACCATCTTCGGAGAGGTGGCCGCAACCGGGAAACCCACGCTGATTGCCTCCGGCGAAAAGGACAACCGCATCTTCACGAATGGTCCCGAGGAATTCCTCAAGACCGGCAGTTACATCATCGTACCCCTGATGGTCAAGGACAGGGTAGTCGGCGTCGCGGGACTTGCCCGTACACCAGAAAAAAAACCGTTCAGCGACGAAGATTTCCGCATTGCCAATTCACTTTCAGCCTATTCCGGCGCCGCGATCAACAATGTGTACAGCGTACAGGAAATCCTCGAGCGCGCCGACCTTGAGCGTGAGGCTAGCATCGCGTCACGGATCCAGAAAACCCTTCACCCCAAACGCCTTCCCGAACTTCCCGAGATCGGTTTTGGCTCTTTTTTCAATCCCACGAAGGGTGTCTGCGGTGATTACTACGATGTCATACTGGCCCGCCGCGACCGCATCGCGGTTTCCGTTGCAGACATAGCCGGCAAGGGAATCCAGTCGAGCATGGTAATGATCATGCTCCGTTCCATCCTCCACCTGGTTACAAACACCACAAAAAGTGCGGGAACGATTCTTGACTGGGTCAACAAGGGCATAACCGGCAAGATCGACATGGATCATTACGCCACCCTCTCCTTCCTCAGTTATTGTCCATCGGACCATACCGTTGAATATGCCAGCGCCGGTCATCAGCCGTTGCTGATATGGCATTCCGAAACAGGAAAGATAGAAACGGTCGTCCAGAAAACAGACCCTATCGGAGTAGAACGTTCTTCCGTTTATGCGGAAATTAAGTTGACAGTACGTAAAGGAGATATTATTATTCTCTATACTGACGGCTTGATCGAGGCTCTCAATCAGGAAGGCAAGCAGTACGGCATAGAAACGCTTTCACAGGTGATTTCCGAAAACAATTCAATGACAGCGAAGGACATTGCATCTGAGGTTAAACATAATATTCAAGCTTTTGTGGGATCAGCCAGTCTTCATGATGATCAAACCCTTGTGGTCATGAAAATCAAGGCCTAAACAAAAGATAAAGGAGCAGCACCAGTATGGAACTTAAAATCAGGAAGAATGGTGAAGTATACATCATAGATGTAAACGGCGAGATGGATTTGTACAATTCCTACAAGCTCAAGGAACTCGTAATGAAGATGCTCGAGAAAAACGTGCAGTCTTTCATTATCAATCTTGAACAGGTCGACTATATCGACTCTTCCGGAATTGGCGCCCTTATCTATATCTGCTCGACCATAAAGAAGATGAATCTGAAGCTGGCAATTACCAATATTCATGGTTCTGTCAAAAAGGTTATCGAACTGACCAAACTTATGGGCTACTTCCCGATCACGAATAGCATAGAAGAAGCTCTTCAGCAGCTTGAAGGCTGACGCCCATCCCAGGAGTAAACAACATGAATCCAATAAAAGAATTGCGAGCTGACGGAAGCGATCCCCTGTTCGATAAGACAAATATGCTCTACAAGGAATTTCCTTCCGATTTCCGTCAGATCCGGTATTTTACACTGCTTATTGTCCAGTCTGCTCCCCTCGAAATCAAGGAAATCAACCTTCTCGAGCAGCAGATAAGCGAAATAATCAAGAATGCCGTAAAACACGGAAATGACTGCGACCTCAACAAGAAGGTACGGGTGTGGTATTCGTTCAGTTCAACCCACGCGCATCTTATTGTCGAGGATGAGGGTCCCGGTTTCAAGGATCTCGAGAAATGGAACGATTTCAACAAGAAACGCCTTGAATGCCTGTACCAGCAGGATTTCGAGCATCTCGGATCATTCGTTTCGTTCCGTACGACCAAGAGCGATGAGCAGGATGGCGGTAATGCACTGTTCGCTGCCCTAGAATACTGGAATGGCGGATTCGTCTATAACGACAAGAAAAACGGCGTGGCCATGCTCAAGAAATACCCCCAGAGGCGCCACGGCATCTCGATAGACGGAGAATAACTCTACCGTTAGTACTTTTCAGGGAGTTCCTTCACGGAACTCCTTTTTTTTCCCATGATATCGAAGCCCGTATACCATCTCGTACAGGAACCGCTTGTCTTCTTCCTGTGCACCATTCATGTCAAGCGAGAGGACGCAAAGTCCGGTCCGTACCGGAATGAAGCCCGATAGGTTTGTCTGAACCGAAATCCGCCTGTTTTCATACACAGCGACAGCAGCTGCGGTCATTCCCTGCTCAAGACGGGACCGATCTATCCAAACAGAGGCAAGGATATGCTCATGATCGGCAAAGAACCACTCGCCTCTACCCGCATACCCGTCAAGACGTGACACATTCATTCTGAGATAATCAAGATACTCATATAGCCGGCTTGAGGCTATCAGGTTTGCCTGGTCAATTCCCGCCTTTCCCGCTGCCTGAGCAATTGCCGACCCGCGATCAAGCAGCAGCTCTGGATTGACCCGCACTGAATCCAGAGGAAAACACGCAACCATACCTGCCCGGAATCTCGTTCCACGGATGTCAACCTCCAGTGTGCCCGAGACAGAACCCGACGGTTCAGTCTCGTCCCGGTAGAGCTCGCCGGGGATCGGCAGAATACGGGAACTGATGATAAGACATGTATCGAAAAATATTTTTGTCTGTTTGTGGAGAAAATGAATCCTGACATGGGTCCGGTCGGGAAATGGAAGCATTTCGCCAGGGAATGCGATCGTATCGCCCCTGAGTGAGTAAGATCCTGCTGGCAGGGTTTGCACGCTGCTGCCATGCTGGACGGAAATGGGCGGCAGGTCCTCGGCTAGCCGGCTGAGCAGATACTCCCGTTCAATTCTGCCGAGCAAAGTGGGCATAGGTCTCGCCATCGAATTTCAGCTCGTCAATACACCAGGAAGTGCCGGATTTCCGTACTGCAAGGTAAGCATACAGCCATGGCTGCGGTTGTTGACTCCGGCAGGTCAGCCGCAAGATGCATGACCAGGAACCGTCCTCCTGTTCAAGAGGGCGGGAAAAAAAGGCTCCTGAAAGTGCAGGAAGTTTCTCGAGCTGGAAACCGGCGATAACGGGGACGAAGGGCCGTTCAGGGTTGTACATCCCGGCTGGAAGGTTCTTCTGCGCAAGCTCGTCCGCAGCATTCCGCAGGAAGTCTTCAAGCCCGGCTGGCAAGCCTGCATAGTCGAGCAGACCAAGCCGTTCTGCTTCGGGGTAGATCGAGGGAAGGTTCGGGTTGTCGGTTGCCGACATTACAGGAAAGGTCTCCACCCCGCCGGGTAGTGTGGCACCAGTAATCTCGACGGAGGGAACTGAATCGGAAAGATCAGCCCAGTCGAGCATACCGAAATGTATTTCGGCCTTTCCGCGGAGTGTCTCGGTAAAACAGGGAGGCAGGATTCCCGTCAGAAACAGCAGGAACAGAAGGGAAAAAGGTATGCCCGTCAATTTTGTCATGGAGACCAGTATAGCATAACTGATGGGATATGGACAATCTTGGGGCAACCAGTTACAGTAGGGCTGAACTATCTTTTTTAGTAATCAGGAGATACTCTATGGCCCTTACCCTTACCGGAAAAATCATCCAGAATCATCTTGTTGAACCACGTGACGGAATTCCCGCACCGGGTTCCGATATCGCGATCCGTATCGACCAGACCCTTACACAGGACGCTACGGGAACCATGGCCTATCTGCAGTTCGAGACCATCGGTATAGACCGCGTCAGAACGGAACTTTCCGTTTCATATATCGACCACAACACCCTCCAGGAAGATTTCAAGAACATGGATGACCACCGGTATCTCCAGAGCATCGCCGCAAGATATGGCCTCTGGTTTTCCCGCGCCGGAAACGGTATCTGCCACCAGGTTCATCTCGAACGTTTCGGCGTTCCCGGGAAGACACTGCTCGGGTCCGACTCGCATACCCCGACGGGCGGAGGCATCGGCATGATGGCCATCGGTGCGGGAGGCCTCGACGTCGCGGTCGCCATGGGCGGAGGAGCCTTCCATCTTGCGATGCCGAAGGTCTTCGGTGTCAGGCTTTCCGGAACCCTCAGGAACGGCGTGTCGGCAAAGGACGTCATTCTCGAAGTTCTCCGGCTCGAGACCGTCAAGGGCGGCGTCGGAAGCGTGTACGAGTATTTCGGCCCCGGGGTTTCAGGTCTTTCCGTTCCCCAGAGAGCGACCATCACCAACATGGGCGCAGAACTGGGCGCAACCTGCAGCATATTCCCGTCGGATGACACAACTCTGAAATTCCTCACCGAGATGGGGAGGCCCGAATGCTTCACCGCGATGGCAGCCGACGAGGGCGCCGTATACGACAAGGTGATCGAGATTGACCTTTCTTCCCTCGCGCCCCTTGCTGCACAGCCCCACTCGCCCGACAACATAGCGCCGGTCTCATCGCTCGCAGGAAAAAGGGTCACCCAGGTCGCCATCGGCTCCTGCACCAACAGCTCCCTGAGCGATCTGACCGCAGTAGCGGCAATTGTCAAGGGAAAGCATATCGCTCCATGGGTTGAGGCGGGAATTGCCCCAGGAAGCCGGCAGACCCTGATGCAGGCAGAGCAGGCCGGGGTCCTCGGCGAACTGATCCGCGCCGGGTTCAGGATCCTCGAAAGTGCCTGCGGCCCCTGCATCGGCATGGGGTTTGCGCCGAACTCCGAAGGAGTTACCCTGCGGACCTTCAACCGCAACTTCAAGGGCCGTTCTGGAACCCCCGATGCCTCGGTCTATCTTGTTTCCCCCGAACCCGCCGCGATCGCGGCCATTACCGGATTCATCACCGACCCGATCACGGTCGCGGACACCCTTTCCGCCAACAGGCCGGCCTTCTCCGCGCCAAAAGCGGTCTGCACCAGGGACGACAGCATGCTGATCGCCCCTCTCGCCCCGGCAGACGCGGAGGGAACCGAGATACTCCGCGGACCGAACATCAAGCCCTGCCCGGCCAGTCCACAGATGCCCGATGCGCTCACACTCCCCCTTCTGCTGAAGGCCGGCGACAATGTGTCAACCGACGACATCATGCCGGCTGGAGCAAAGGTGCTTCCGCTCCGGTCGAACATCCCCGAAATCTCCCGGTTCACCTTCGAACGCCTCGACACCGGTTTCTATGACCGTGCAAAAAGCGGATCCGGCTGCTTCGTGCTCGGCGGGGAGAATTACGGACAGGGATCCTCGCGCGAACATGCAGCGCTCGCGCCGATGTATCTCGGCGTGCGTGCCGTCCTGGTCAAATCCTTCGCCCGCATACACAAGGCGAACCTGATAAATTACGGCATCGTACCGCTCGTGCTCTCGAATCCGGCCGTCTATGAAAGCCTGAAACAGGACGACGTGCTCGAATTCTACGGAATCACGTCTGCACTCAAGGACGGTACCCCGTTCACCCTCCGCCGGGCATCCGACGGGCTCTCGTTCAGCGCGAAGAACGACCTCGACGCGCGCTCGCGGAAAATACTCCTTGCCGGCGGTCTTGCGGCTTATACGCGCCTCGGCGGACAGTAAGGGTACCTGACGGATGGACCTCGATTTTCTTCGGGACGAATCCTGCTTCAGCGTGGCGATACGGGATCCGGTGTGGAAGCATGTATGGCTCACACCGGAGTTTCTCGACATCACGCGCACCGACGCCTTTCTCAGGCTTTACCGCATCAAACAGCTCGGCCCGACCGAATTTGTATACCCCGGCGCAACGCATACCCGGGCTGCCCATTCGATCGGCGTCTATCAGGTTGCGCTCAAGATACTCCGGGTCCTCGTGTCCCGTGGCGCAGACCAGTGGATAACCGCGACCGGGGCCAGATCCTACCTTGCGGCTGCCCTGCTCCACGATCTCGGGCATTTTCCCTTTACCCATGCCCTGAAGGAGCTGCCCCTCGAGAGCCACGAGAGCCTGACGGCTCGCCTTGTCCGTACAGAACCGCTCAGAACCGCTGTCGCGGCAGCCGGGGCTGATCCCGATCAAAACCGCCTCGATCATCGACTCCGACTGCGCCTCCGGCTTACTTCCGGATACGGAAACCCTTTTTTTCCGGCATCTGCTTTCTGGGGTGCTCGATCCGGACAAGCTCGACTATCTAAACCGTGACGCCTACTACTGCGGAGTCCCGTACGGCATGCAGGATACGGACTTCATACTCTCGCGAATCCAGCCCGACAAGGACCGCGGGATCGTCATCGATTCCCGGGCAATCCTCTCGATCGAAAATATCCTTTTCTCCAAATATCTTATGTACCGTTCGGTATACTGGCACCGGCAGGTCAGGATGGCAACCGCGATGATGAAAAAGCTCCTGTTTGCCGCCCTCGAAGGAGGCCGGCTGGCGCCGGAAGTTCTCTACGGACTGGACGATCCCGGCATCTACCAGCTGGCAGCAGCCCTTCCCGTTCCGGAAAAGACGCTGGCAGAGGATATCCTGAGCCGCAACTTTTTCCGTCCAATTGCCGAATACCCCCTGGATCCGGCAGATCCGCAGCTGTCATACATCGAGAATCTGGGAAAGCGGACGGTACTCGAGTCCGAGATTGCGGAGCTCCTTTCCCGGATTTCAGGACAAACCATCATTCCCCTGCAGGTTCTCATAGACCTTCCCGAGCGCATCTCGTTCGAAAGCGACCTCTTCGTCACCGATGAGGGAAGGACCTTCAGCAAGAGTACAACGGTCTTTTCCGGCGACGTCGTACAGCGTTTTACGACCTCCCTCCGCATCATCCGCATCGCCGTCCATCCCTCGGCCTTCCCACGTCTCGCCGTGATCCCGGGAATAGCCGAACAACTTGCGAAATGCATCAGGGTGGGTTACACTCTTAGCAACTAACGGATCTATCCTGGAGGGTTCTGCATGAATGTACATAATCTGATGGAAGAGTTGGTCTATACCGAGGTCAATGACCTATTTGATACCGCCAAGACCGATAAAGCTTCCTGGCTCACCTGCAGCTGCACCCAATGCCGGCTCGATACGATCTGCTATGTCCTTAACAGGATTCAGCCCCGGTACATCAAATCTGGTCGAGGACTCGCCTACTCCCAGCTCGAGGACTCATTCGACAAGCCACAGATTCAGGCCGACATCAACACGATCGCGCTCGAAGGAATGAAACAGGTGCTTTCCTCCAAGCGTCCCCACCATATCCAGGGAACAGACCTTCCCGACACTCCGGTCTTCAATTTTCCGACAATCATCGGGCGGATTCTTGATGGTCTTACCTTCGAACCGGTCAAGGATGTCCCGGTTCTCCTGCTCCTCGATTCGGTTACTGCCGATTCCATCGACTGTTCCTGGGAAAACCCCTACCGGATCAGCCAGCATACCCCGGGAACATTCACCTTCTGGGTCAGGCCCGTGGGCTCGAAGGAAGACGGCGAAAAAAGGGTTTTTCCCTTCGAGATCAGGGTCGTACAGAAAGGCTATGAGGAGATCCATTACTATTTCGAGATCGGCATTTCGAGCGAGTCGTTCATCCGTACCTCCTACAGCGCTGAACATGCCTTCATCCTCCCCGATATCCATCTCTTCCCGGCAGAAGATGCGCTCAGCGGGATGCAGGGCTGACAGTACCCGAGCTTGACAGATCTTTCCGATTTCTTTACACTGAAAAAACTTACGGGATGTAGCCTAGGGGCTAAGGCGTCTGGTTTGGGACCAGAAGATCGGGGGTTCGAATCCCTTCATCCCGACACCGGGGATCGTAGCTCATCCGGATAGAGCAACTGCCTTCTAAGCAGTAGGTAGGGGGTTCGAGTCCCTCCGGTCCCGTACATTAAATCATTACAGAATATAGAGTTAGCAAGCATACGGAACAGTGAAATAAAAACTGGTTCCCCATCCCGACGCAATCCTGAAAGGATTGCTGACACGCTTCCTTCTGGCTCGAATCCTTTTTTCTTGACAGTTTGACCAGTCCGAATTAAGGTATTTCTGGGGCATCTCATGCAGCAGCAACCGAAGGATGGACATATGCACCGATTTACAATTACCTTTCCCGACAATTCCTCCCGTGTTTTTGACCAGCCGGTTACGGGTACTTCTCTCAGGCAGTATTTTAAGGACGGTGAACACCCAGTCGTAGCGCTCAGGGTAAACAACGAACTCTTCTCCCTGACCCGAAGCATCGATGTCCGCGCCCGGGTGGAGCCCGTAACGAACGAGACGACAGAAGGCTCTAATGTCTGCCGCCGGACGCTGTGCCTCGTGCTGGCTGCCGCGGCACGCGAACTTGATCCGAGCCTGAGGCTTCTGGTAGGGCACAGTCTCGGGTACGGCTACTACTACACCCTCGAATCCGGGGGAAACAGCATCAATTTCGACCTGAAAGCGCTCGAAAAGAAGATGAGGGAGATTATAGCAGACGATCTCCCTGTCGATACCCGGTATGTCTCATACGAGGAAGCGCTCGAGATGTTCGCGAACTGCAACCAGCCTGACACCATGAGGCTTCTTTCCCAGACAAGCAAACCCAAGATCCTGATCAATACACTCGGCAGGTATTCCGACCTCTACTTCCAGCCCCTCCTCGACCGTACCGGGATACTCTCGGTATTCGAACTCCGCCAGTACGGTGAAGGTTTCCTGCTCCGTTTTCCCCCGACTGCACATCCGGAACATCTGGCAGAATTCGAGGACATTCCGGAACTTTTTTCGATATACCGCCAGTCGAAGCAATGGGGAAAGCTTGTCGGTGTTTCTTCGGTAGGACAGCTGAACGAACTGGTCGGAACCCGGAGAATAAAGGATTATGTCGAAATTACCGAAACGCTGCAAAACAAGAAACTTGCAGAAATTGCCGACCTGATTGCAGAAAGAAAAACTGCCAGGGTTATCCTCATTGCCGGACCCTCCAGTTCCGGAAAGACTACCACATCGAAGAAACTATCGATGCAGCTCCGCGTTGTGGGCTATGAACCGGTTGTCATAAGCCTTGATGACTACTACCGCGGCGTCGATAACACCCCGCTTGACGAGGACGGGAAACCCGATTTTGAATGCCTCGAAGCGCTCGATGTACCGCTTTTGAACCAGGTTCTGGTAAACCTCTTCAAGGGAGAGGAGGTTGAGCTGCCGACCTTTGATTTCAAGACCGGCTCGAGGAAATATACCGGGAAGAAACTCAAGCTGAGAGACCGCACGATCCTCATCATGGAAGGGATCCATGGACTCAATGATGCACTTACGCCCTTGGTGCCTGCCGAATATAAATTCAGGATATACCTGTCGGCCCTGACGCAACTCAACCTGGACGACCACAACCGGATTCCCACTACCGATAACCGGCTCCTGCGGAGGATTGTCAGGGACGCACAGTTCAGGGGCAAGGGAGCAGCCGGCACGATAGCCATGTGGAACAGTGTACAGAGGGGTGAACGGCTGCATATATTCCCGTTCCAGGACCAGGCGGACGTGATGTTCAATACGGCCCTCGACTACGAGCTTTCTGTCCTGAAGGTCTATGCGGAACCCCTGCTCAGGGCGGTAAAACCGACCGAACGTGAATATACCGAGGCATCCCGGCTTCTCATGTTTCTGAACAATTTCTCACCCATCCCTTCCTCGTACGTACCGGGTCAGTCGATCATCCGCGAGTTTATCGGTGACAGTGATTTCAAGTATTGAACCCCGAGAGGGGGCCTGATTCACTCTTTCTCGAGGCGGGAACTGGTCATGTCGTCAAGAGTGGCCGACTCCAGCTCAAGGTAATCCTTTCGCCAGGCAGACTGCTGTTTTTCCTTCAGCTTGGTGATTACCTGCCGGTCGCGAGTTGCCGCAAGGTATTTCTCGCGCATCTGCTCGACTACAAGCTCCGCAGAGGCAAGGTCCTCCAGAAGCCGCTCTTTCCGTGAATCAAGCCGCGAAACATAATGTTCGATCGCGACAAGATCCTGGATCGGAAGGCTCCCCCTCCGTTCCGACGCGGCTTGAACCCGTTTTCTCGCAACCTCTTCAAGTTCCATCTGTATTGCGTCGCGCGCGGCGTTCGCCTTCCCGAGAGCCAGTTCTGCCTGTTTTTCCCTGAACTCGCGGAGATCAAGAAGCCGCTGCAACGAAAACTGGAACTTCTTCATTACTCCTGCCAGTCGCTCTGGTCATATTTGTTTGCCGCATCGGATGAGTGCACATACTTGTGGGCAGCGCCTGGACCATGGCTTCCCGTTTCGGTTTCGGGTATCTCCATATCCGAGACGGCGGCCATCGCTTTGAGCGTGGCCGTAATCGGGGCAGGATCGCTCACCTCCTGGTTGAGGAACACCTCAATCTTGTCGTGATGGGCTATGGCCTCGTCAATGGCAGGATTCGAACCCTTCTGGTATGCGCCGACGTTGATCATGTCCTCCGATTCCTCATAGACAGCCATGAGCCGCCTGATGAAACCTGCTGCCTTCTTGGTAGCGGGACCAGATACCCGGTTTGCCAGACGGGAGATGCTCGCGAGCACGTCTATCGCGGGATAGTGGTATTTCTGCGCAAGTTTCCTGCTGAGGATGATGTGTCCGTCCAGGATTCCGCGTACGGTGTCTGATATCGGCTCATCCATGTCGTCCCCGTCGACAAGAACGGTATAGAAACCGGTGATCGAGCCCTTCTCGGAGGTACCGCTCCGCTCGAGGAGTTTCGGCATGGTCTCGAAAACGCTCGGAGTATAGCCACGCGTCGCGGGCGGTTCGCCTATTGCAAGACCGATCTCCCGCTGTGCCTTAGCGAAACGGGTTACGGAGTCGAACATCAGCATGACATCCTTGCCCTGGTCGCGGAAGTACTCGGCTACTGCCGTGGCGACATAGGCACCGCGGATGCGCGATATCGGCGACTGATCCGAGGTCGCGACGACGACAACCGATCGTTTCAGCCCTTCGGGACCGAGATCGTTCTCGATGAAGTCGACGACCTCTCGTCCGCGTTCACCGATCAGTGCTATGACGTTTACGTCCGCATTCGTGTTTCTCGCGATCATGCCGAGCAGGGTTGATTTTCCGACACCGGAACCTGCGAATATGCCCAGACGCTGTCCGCGACCGACGGCAAGAAGCCCGTCTATCGCACGGACTCCCGTAACGATTCGGTCGGCAATAGGTTTCCTCTTCATAGGGTCGGGAGGAGAGGCGATGACCGGATAATGCTTGCTGGCGAATACTTCTCCCTTGTCATCGGCGGCCTTGCCCATGGCATCAAGAACGCGACCGAGGAGCATGTCACCGACCGGTACGGTCAGTACCGAACCGCTCGCGACGACCTTGCAGCCGATTTCAATGCCCTGAACATCGCTGTAGCTCATCAGCTGGACCGTAGTCCCGTCGAGACCGACAACCTCGGCGCTGACGGGTTCATTCCCGCGGGAGAGCAGTATCTGGCATACCTCGCCAATGACGGCCTGGGGACCATTGCTCTCGATAAGCATGCCCCTGACCCGGCATACGGTTCCGGTATACTTTATGGGATCGGCTTCTTCGACCGCATCCACGTATTTATCGAATATATCGACCATCGATTATCATTCCTGCGATACGGGGTTCGCCGTCTTCAGCCGAGTACGTATCGGGGACACTTCAAGGATTCGCTGCTCTATCTCGTTGAGCTGGCTGACGATCTTTGCGTCAATCGCACCGAAGTCGGTCTCGATCACGCAGCCACCGCGGTCGATGGTAGAATCTTCCACAACCGTGATATTCTTGATGTTCTCCGCAGCGGAAAGGAAATCCTTGACATGCTGGGTCGTCATGGCAACGTCGTTGAGGTTTACCCGTATCACCACCTCGCCGCGCCCCTTGACCTTCCGGAGCGCCTGAACGACATTGGATACTACGATATTTCTCTGGTTTTCCGAGATGACCTTGACGATCTTTCTCGTCATGAGCAGGACGAGATCCACGATCTGCTGCTCTGTCTCCGCCAGTATCTCCTGCCGTTTGTCCATCATCCGCTCTATTATGGTATGGAGCCGGTCCGTCAGACGCTGCGCCTCGAGGTTCCCTTCCTTGAAACCGGCTTCCTGTCCCTTGCGGAAACCGTCGCCGTAGCCTTCCTTGAGCTGCCCGTCCATCTTTTCCTTGGCCTCGGCCATGATTTCAGCGGCCTTCCGGTTTGCCTCGGCGATGATCCGCTCTGCCTCATCCTCGGCCTGCTGCCGGAGTACCTGAGCCTGGTCGGTCTTTCGTTTTACTTCCTCGAATGCAGCCTTTTCGGCTTTCTTGAGGATCTCGTCGGCAGTATTCTGGGCCTCGGCGGTCATCGCTATCTTCTCGCGTTCCCACTGTTCCCGGTACTGCTCGGCTTCGCGGCGCAGGTCGTCGGCAGTCGGCCCTTCGAAAACGGGTTCAGCGGCAACCTCTTCAACCGGTTCATCGGTGATGAATTTGCGGGAAAGCTGCAGAAGGACATTGTCCTCGCTCTTCTTGATCTCGTACTGGTGAAAAACGGTTTTAGCCATGTGTTACCCGCCGTTATACAACAAGCTCGTCTTCTCCCGAGCGGGCGATGACAATCTCGCCCGTATCCTCGAGGTGACGGATGATGGACACAATCTTCTGCTGGGCTTCTTCGACATCCTTCAGCCGAACCGGTCCCATGTATTCCATGTCTTCCTTGAGCATACCAGCAGCGCGCTTTGACATGTTCCGGAATATCTTGTCCTGGACCTCCGTATCGACCGACTTGAGGGCCTTTGCAAGCTCCTGCGTGTCCACCTCGCGGAGAACCTTCTGGATGGCACGGTCGTCGAGCATGACGATATCCTCGAAGACGAACATTCGTTTCTTGATCTCTTCTGCAAGGTCAGGATCCTCGTCCTCGAGTGCCTCGATGATTGACTTTTCGGAGGAACGGTCGACCAGGTTAAGGATCTCGACGATGCTTTCGACACCGCCTGCTGCCGTATAGTCCTCGCTCGACAGCGTCGAGAGCTTCTTTTCGAGAACACGTTCCACCTCGCGGAGTACGTCCGGAGAGGTACGGTCCATTGTGGCGATGCGTCTGGCGACCTCGCTCTGGATGTCGTCCGGGAGGTTCTGGAGGATGATAGACGCCTTCGCGGGTTCGAGGTATGCGAGGATAAGCGCTATGGTCTGCGGATGTTCCTGCTGGATGAAGTTCAGGAGGTGGGCAGGATCCGTTCGCCTGATGAAGTCGAAGGGCCGTACCTGCAGCGAGCTGGTAAGGCGGTTTATGATGTCGATCGCCTTCTGGCTGCCAACCGACTTCTCGAGAAGTTCGCGCGCGTAGTCGATACCGCCGGTCGTGATGAAATTCTGGGCCATCATCAGGTCCTGGAATTCCTGGAGGATCGCGTCCTTGAACTCGGGCTCGACGGTCTCCAGCCGGGCAATCTCGAAGGTCAGTGACTCAATCTCGTCCTCGCGCAGGTGCTTGAAGATCTCCGAGGAGATCTCAGAACCGAGCGAGACAAGGAAAATGGCCGCCTTCTGGCGACCGGTCAGTGCCTTTACGTCCTTCGCTTTCTTGGACGAACCGGGAACAACCGGTTTTTCTTTCGGAGCAGATGCAGCTGGCATTGCCTATTCCTCCATCAACCAGGTTCGAATGAGCAGGGCGACATCCTCGGGATGTTCCTTTGCCATGTTGACCGCATTTTCCTGGAGCTCAAGACGCTTGCGTTCCTCGACGGACATGGAAACCTCCATGCCTGCCTGTTCGGCTTCCCAGAGGGTCTTTTCCCTCTCCATCTGGTGCTTTCGCAGCAGTTCTTCTTCCTTAAGCCGGCGCCGCCGTTCCAGTTCGCGGGTAATCATCCGGTAGATGATGAAGGCCACCAGGATGACGGCAATCGCGATCAGGGAGTACAGGATAGTCTGTCTGCTCTGCTGTGTCTGGAGCCAGGCCTCGTCCTCTTTCTCGAACTGCGCGGTACGGTCAAATTTGATGTTGAGGACGCTCACCGAGTCCCCGCGAGCACGGTCATAGCCTATGGCATCCTGGACAGCCTTCGTCGCTGACTGCAATTCCTCCGCCGGGATGGCCTGATATTCACGCTCGATCGAACCGTTCTTGATTACGAAATTGCCCTTGTCATCGCGTTTCTTTATCCAGACACCGTCTATGTTG
>Ga0183099_1001014_pt1 | contig 17381 bp, 19 predicted proteins | sample Biomet1_FD_127788 | JGI IMG/M metagenome (GOLD analysis project Ga0183099, IMG submission 127788) | Microbial communities from bioreactor (seeded with anoxic lake sediment) at LBNL, California, USA - Biofuel metagenome 1 | ecosystem: Engineered > Bioreactor > Anaerobic > Unclassified ... | reverse complement strand
ATGGCCTATTCTGGTCGTTGCCTGCTGTCTGGTTATCTGAACAAACGTGACCCGAACCAAGGCACCTGCACCAACTCTTGTCGTTGGGAATATAACGTACACGAAGGCAAACAGGATGATGTTGGCCAGATCGTGCACAAACAAGAGCCAATTCCAGTCAAAGTTGAGCCAACGCTGGGTATCGGTGCACCAAGCGACGCACTGGTTCTGCTGGAAGAGAAAAACCGCCCAGGTGAATTCATGACGGCGTTCGAAGATGAACACGGCACTTACATCATGAACTCACGCGATCTGCGGGCAATCCAGCATGTGGAACGTCTGAGCAAACTGGGTGTGCATTCACTGAAAATTGAAGGCCGGACTAAATCTTTTTACTACTGCGCACGTACTGCACAAGTATACCGTCAGGCCATTGATGATGCGGCAGCAGGTAAACCATTTAACGCCAACTTGATGGGCACACTGGAAAATCTGGCGCACCGCGGTTATACCGAAGGTTTCTTGCGTCGTCATGTGCATTCTGATTATCAGAATTACGATTACGGTTATTCTGTTTCCGACAGCCAGCAGTTTGTGGGTGAAGTGCTGGAGCGCAGTGCCAATGGTATGGCAAAAATTGCGGTGAAAAATAAATTCCTCGTTGGTAACAGCCTGGAATTGATGACGCCACAAGGCAACATCAGCTTTGAATTAGCACACATGGAAAATAAAAAAGGTGAGCAGATTGAAGTTGCCCCAGGTGATGGCCATATTGTGGAAATCCCAGTACCGGAAAATGTCGATCTGAGTTACGGCATTTTATTGCGTAATCTGGACGATAAAGAAAGCACCCGCCAACCGCATGCGGTGGCTTAACGATGGCGCTACTGATCACTGAGGCTTGCACTAATTGCGATATGTGCGAGCCGGAATGTCCGAATCAGGCCATTTATATGGGCGATAAGGTGTATGAAATTATGCCTGATCGCTGTACCGAATGTGTGGGCTTCTATGAGGAGCCCACCTGTGTGCGGGTGTGTCCGATCAACTGTATTATCACTGATCCGGCACACCCAGAATCAGAGCTTGAATTACTCAATAAATTTATATCGTTATATGAAAAAGGAGACTAAATGGAACCAGTAATGATTTATGGCAAACCTGATTGCCCTTACTGTGAAATGGCCGTGAAGTTTTGCGAAGAGCGTGACTTTGCGTTTACCTACGTTGATATTTTTGCCACCGGCATGACTGTTGCCGATCTGCAGAAAAAAGTAGGCCAGCCAGTTCGCACTGTGCCACAGATTTTTGTCGGTAAAAAACACGTTGGTGGTTATACCGATTTTTATAAAGCAGTGACTGAAAACCTGCTGTAAGTAAGCATTAACTCCGCCCGGAGTTCAGCAGCACGGATGCTGCTGGCGATAATTTCATCTTCCTGCCAAAAGAACATTGCCTGTTGCCTCCCCTCGCCCTATAATCGCGCCGTTTTCTAACCCCGTTCTTTAACATCCAGTGGTGAATCCATTATGCATCCCATGCTGAATATTGCTGTCCGCGCAGCCCGTAGTGCTGGTCAGGTTATTGTGAAAAGTTTTGCTGATCCAAGCAAAATTGAAACCATGCAAAAGGCTATGAACGACTTTGTGACTAACGTCGATCGTGAAGCGGAAAACGTGATCATTCAGACGATCAGAAAATCTTACCCTGACCACAGCATCGTGGCAGAAGAGAGCGGTTTGAGCAGCGGTAAAGACGCTGATTACCAATGGATTATCGACCCACTGGATGGCACTACCAACTTCGTTAAAGGCATTCCTCATTTCGCGGTGTCTATTGCCCTGCGCATTAAAGGCCGTACCGAAGTGGGCGTTGTTTATGACCCAATCCGTGATGAACTGTTCACCGCTTCCCGTGGTGCTGGCGCACAGCTGAACGGCTACCGTCTGCGTTGCAGCAATGCGAAAGACCTGAACGGTTGTGTATTAGCCACTGCCTTCCCACATCGTCACCGTCACCATTACCAATCATTCCTGACTATGTTTAACAACATTTTCCAGGAATGTGCTGATATTCGCCGTGCCGGCGCTGCCAGTCTGGATCTGGCGTATGTAGCTGCTGGCCGCATGGACGGTTACTGGGAACTGGGTCTGAAACCATGGGATCTGGCTGCTGGTGAACTGATTGCCCGTGAAGCCGGTGCAATTGCTACCGATTTTGCCGGTGGTCATAACTATGACAACAGCGGCAATATCGTTTGTGGTAACCCACGCATTGTGAAAGCACTGCTGGCGAAAATCCGCGAAGAGTTACCAGAGTCACTGGCTAAATAAGTGATGTTGGTGTGCTACCGTTTTCGGTAGCACATCATGACTACAACCCCTACCACCAGCCCCCAGAACGCAGATCCAACGCCCCACAAGCTCAACCCACTGGCAGTCACCAGAAACGTCAATAATGCCGCTTCCCGCTGATGTTCATCATGCAATGCAGCATGCAAACTCGCTCCTATTGTGCCAAACAACGCAATGCCCGCCACGCCCATAATCAACGCGCCCGGCAATATGGCAAACAACGTCACGATACTGGCACCAAACACTCCCGCAATCAGATAGCCAACACCCGCAAACGCTGCTGCTTTATAACGTTGCGTTGAATCTTCATGCGCTTCCGGCCCCATACAAATCGCCGCCGTGATCGCCGCCAGATTAATGGCATAACAGCCTAATGGCGCCAAGAGCAGATTAAGAACACCTGTCACGGTCAACGACGCCGACACCGGAGCTTGATAATTATTCGCTCTCATGACGGCAATACCCGGTAAATTCTGCGAGGCCATAGTGACAATAAACAGCGGCAAGCCAACCCCAAGCAACGTGGCGAAATCAAACGATGGCCAAGTTAATACCGGAGATACAAACGTCAGTGGCTGAGTATTACTCTGTAAAAGCCCCTGTTGCCACGCAACCACACTGCCAACCACCAAGACAAACAAGATCGCATAACGCGGATAAAACCGCTTCGCCAATAAATAGACCAGTAACATACTGATGATGAGTGCAGGCTGCAGTGGCATTTGCTCAAACACTTTCATACCAAACCGCACCAGCACACCCGCTAACATTGCCGAGGCCAATGCGGTTGGGATCTTATGCATCAGTCGGGCAAACAGACCGGTGACACCACACAGAGTGATCAATAATGCGGAAAACAAAAACGCACCGGTTGCCAACGCCGGTGTGACCCCTTGTAAACTGCTGATCAGTAATGCAGCACCCGGTGTCGACCACGCAGTCAAAATCGGCTGACGATAATAGAACGATAAGATCAGCGTACTCAACCCAGAACCAATACACAGTGCAAACAACCATGAGCTGGTCAACTGTGCATTCGCGCCAGTCATGCTGTTAGCGGCTTGGAAAATCAACGCCACTGAACTACTGAACCCGACCAGATTCGCCACAAATCCGGCGACCGGTAAACTTAATGCAAAACGCATTACCCTCTCCTATCTTGCTGACCGCCCAAAGAGATAAACCTGCAGTGACAAATTTAGGCTATCAGGTTAGTCTGACGATCTATCCATGTGCGTTATAACGCTCAAATTACCACAAGCCTCTATTGTGCGCTATAACGCACAGCCATATAAATGGACTATCAATGCTGGAATTGACTCAACACATTGCGGCTACGTTGCAGTTGTTACGCAAGCAGAGAAGCTGGAGTTTGGATAAAGCAGCGCAAGCCACCGGCGTGAGTAAAGCAATGCTGGGTCAAATTGAACGTGGTGAATCAAGCCCAACTGTCGCGACTTTGTGGAAAATTGCGACCGGATTTCAGACATCGTTTTCTACCTTTCTCGAACCATCAACCACACTACAGACGCTTTGGTTGGGAGATAGTGCTGCCGAAATCCAGCATATGACTGGTGGAGATATCGCCGCAAAAGCGATCATCCCGTTTGATCCAAAATTTGGCTTTGAGCTTTTACAAGTCACACTGCCTGCAGGTATTGAGTATTTGTCTGCTGCACATGCCAATGGGGTAACGGAACATGTTATCCCGCTCAATGGCACATTAGAGGTGTTGATTGACGGTCAGTGGCAACAATTGGCAGCGGGCGATGCGGTACGTTTCGATGCATCGAAAGCACATGGTTATCGTAATAGCTCAAACACCGAGGTGAAGTTTCATAATTTGATTTGTTATGGCGGAAATAACGACAAATCGAGCTAATTAGCGGAAGAAGAAATGCTGCTGATATGGAGCAGCATTTCCATAGAAAGCGACAGACTAACCGCGTGCATGTTTTGCTGCTTGCTGAAACACCTCGTCATTCGGGCGAATTCCGGTATACAGCACGAATTGTTCAACAGCCTGAATCGCAAACACTTCGGCCCCGGTGATGACTTTTTTGCCCTGCGTTCTGGCATAGCGGATCAACGGGGTTTCCGCAGGCATTGCGACGACGTCAAAAATCACCTGTGCCTGCCCGATAGCCGATTCAGTAAAGGCTAATGTTTCTGCCTCCGCACCGCCGGTCATGCCAATCGGGGTGACATTGATCAGTATATCAGCTTGCACACCATTCATGTCAGGTGCCCAGTCAAAGCCATACAAGCCAGCCAGCTGTTTTCCAGCGTCTTCATTACGAGCAATGATATAGCCTTTTTTGAAACCCGCATCCTTCAGCGCACAAGCAACCGCTTTTGCCATGCCACCGCTACCACGTAAAGCGAATACCAGATCTGATGGCACTTGATGCTCATGGAGTAATTTAGCAATAGCAATGTAATCGGTGTTGTAAGCCTTCAGATAACCATTGGTATTGACGATAGTATTCACTGAATCAATCGCTTTAGCAGAAGGATCCAGCTCATCGACCATCGGAATACAGGCTTCTTTAAATGGCATCGAGATCGCACAACCGCGAATACCTAATGCACGAACACCACCGATAGCGGCAGCCAGATCTGTTGTGGTAAAGGCCTTGTAGATGTAATCGAGGTTTAAAGCTTCATATAAGAAATTATGAAAACGAGTACCAAAGTTACTCGGACGCGCAGCAAGCGACATGCAGAGAGTCGTGTCTTTATTGATCTGTCGGGTCATCAGTCTAATTCCATATAGAAAAACAGATTAAGGAAGGCAAAGTAGCAGACAGAAAATAGCAAAGTTACCAGTAACAAAGCGTGACGTTCATCAAGCCATAGTGACTATCTGCTCTAAATGACGACGGGTTGATAGTTTCGTATCCACTTTAATATAGGCCGCAGCCTCTTCAAATACGATGACAACATCGGCAACACCGGGTTGTGCTTTCAGGCGGTGTTCCAGCGCAGCACCGTCTTGTTGGGCCGAATTGGGTAGTTCAAGACGCAAGCTGCTGACATAAGGCGGCTCTTGCATCGTCATACTGACGATAAACCACATAGCAGCCACTGCAGCACTCCCCAAAAAGACCATTGCAGCACCATCTAATTGCAATAACCAACCACCTAAAGAACCACCGATCGCGACACCGATGAATTGACTGGTCGAGTAAATACCCATTGCCGTGCCTTTATAGCCAGCTGGTGCTTCCTTACTGACCAGTGAGGGCAAGATGGCTTCCATCACATTAAAGGCAATAAAAAATAGCTGGATACCCGCAAAGATAACCCATAAATGCTGACCAGCTAGCCAGAGCACTATTTCTGCCAGAAAGATCATGACAACACAGGCAACAAAAACGCGTTTCATCTGTCGTTTTTTTTCTGCGTAAATAACAAACGGGATCACTGCAACAAAAGAGACCAGCATCGTGGTGAGATACACAACCCACTGCTGTTGACGCAGAAAACCGGCACTTTCCATCGCCTGTGGTAACGCGACAAAACTGGCCATCAGTAAAATATGCAAACTCATGATGCCAGTATTCAATTTAAGCAACCGGCTATTACCGAGCACTAAACTGAAACTGCCTTTGACAATTGCCGACTCTCGGTTAAGCACATGGTGGGAAGGTTGTGGAATGACGGTTAAGGTGATCGCAATACCAGCCAAAGCCAGCAAGGCAATTCCCCAGAATAATGCAGATAAGCCGAATGCATGTGTGATCACCGGGCCTAACACCATCGCAATCGCGAAAGTGATACCAAAACTAACACCAATAAATGCCATCGCTTTCGTGCGATTTTGCTCACGGGTCAGATCTGAAAGCAGCGCCATGACTGCTGCGGCAATAGCACCGGAACCTTGCAGTGCACGACCAAGAATAATGCCCCAGATAGAGTCGGTTGTTGCTGCAACCACACTTCCCAGCGCAAATATCAGTAAACCAGCGACAATCAGCGGGCGACGCCCTACCCGGTCAGATAGCAAACCAAATGGGATCTGAAAAAGCGCCTGCGCTAAACCATAGATCCCGATGGCGATACCAATCAAAGACTGGGTTGCCCCCTGCAAGGCCATGCCATACGTCGTCAGCACCGGCAAAACCATAAACATGCCGAGCATCCGTAGTGAAAATACGGCACCTAATCCCCAGGTGGCACGACGCTCGTCTGTCGTCATCCGGTTATCATTCATGACGCTTATTCCAGATAAGTCAGAAATTGTGCCGGATCAGTAGTGGTGAAATCTATCGACATCATGACACTCAAGGTAGTGATGGCGATGATAGAGAACATGAATAATTTCTTCGCCCACACCTGATCATTCGTGGTTTTAAACCCCGCCTGTGCCATAGCAAGCCAGCTAACGCTGATCAGTGTAGCAACAATGAAATAGCTATAACCGGCATAGCCGCTTAAGGTCAGCATTAATGTCGCCACAGCAAACGCCAGAATATAACGGAAGATATGATTTTTGGTGACAGAAATACCATATTTCACAGGCAACACAGGAATAGACGCCGATTGGTAATCTTTGAAACGAAAAATAGCAATCGCGTAGGAATGCGGCATTTGCCATAAGCTGAAAATGAGTAACAAGATCAAAGCAGCCATATCGAATTGATTACTGACCGCGCAATAACCAATTACCGGCGGTGCTGACCCTGACAAACTGCCAATCAATGTGCCATACACTGATTTTCGGTTTTAGCCACAAACTATACAAACCGACATAGACTACAAAGCCCATCACAGCCAGTAATGCCGCCAGCCGATTCGCAACGATATCCAGTAACGCGACACCAACTAGGCCCAAGACTGTGGCATAAATTAGTGTCACTTTAGGTGAGATCAACCCCTGCACCAAAACCCGGTTTTTAGTCCGTTCCATGATGCGATCAATATCTTGATCGATGTAATTGTTAAAGGCACAGCCAGAGGCAATCACCAGCGAAACGCCGGTGATCGTAGCCAGAAACAGAGGTAAATCCAGGCTCCCTTTGGAAGCCAGGAAAAAACCGCCAATCACGGAAACTAAATTACCAAAAATAATTCCCGGTTTAGTAACGAGCAGGTACTGCTTGATCATGTTATCCGCTCTTTAGTGGCCCATATTGGTATTAAGGTGGAACATGATCCACAACGACCCAACGACCAGAATCGCAACGATCAGGACCGTAAAGATAAAAGCGATCAAATTCCAGCTACCTTCTGACGAGCTGTTCATATGTAAGAAATAGACCAGCTGAACCAGGATCTGCAACAGCGCCATGCCCACAATCACATACAAAATAGTGCTGTGTGACTCACCGGGGTTCATGACCATCCAGAACGGGATCACAGTCAGAATAATCGACAGAACAAACCCGACGATATAAGACTTAACGCTACCGTGGCTGGCACCCGCATGATGTGTTGTTGAATTACTCATTACATGGCTCCCATCAGATAGACGACGGTAAATACACAGATCCAGACAATATCCAGGAAATGCCAAAACAAGCTCAGACACATCAGACGTGTCCCATTTTTCCCTGTCAGGCCGTATTTGATCACTTGTACCATTAATACCGCCATCCAGATCAAACCAGCAGTGACATGTAACCCATGCGTGCCAATCAGAGTGAAAAATGCCGATAAGAAGGCACTACGATCAGGGCCAAATCCTTCATGAATCAAATGAGCAAATTCATTCACTTCCATGCCGATAAAAGCGAGACCAAACAGGAATGTAACAGCCAGCCATTTCAACACACTGCTCTGATTTCCCTTGTTCATTGCCAGCATTGCCATACCGTAGGTAAAGCTACTGATCAACAAACAAAAGGTTTCCACCAGCACATAAGGCAGTTCGAATATCTCTTTCCCTGACGGACCACCAGCGATGTTGCCGGATAACACTGCGTAAGTTGCGAACAGTGTCGCAAACAATACGCAGTCGCTCATCAGATAGATCCAAAATCCGAAAACGGCATTTGAGCCCGCATCATGATGTTCGTGTTCCGCATGATGTACGGATGCGTTGTGTAACGTTTCAGTTGCCATGCTGCACACCTGCCTTGCTCATTTTTTCAAAATGCTGAGTTTCAGTTTTTTCAACTACATCGACGGGTACGTAGTAATCGACATCATTATTAAAGGAGTGAGCAATCCACGTCACCGCGACACCGACAGCACCCAAAATAGCCAGCCACCAGATATACCAAATCAGCGCAAAACCCATCACCAGACTGAACAAGCTGATGATCACACCCGCACCGGTATTTTTCGGCATGTGGATCTCTTTATAAGCCGCCGGACGTTTATACGCAGTGCCTTTTTCTTTCATATCCCAGAACGCATCACGCTCGGTGACGACCGGAATTTCGGCAAAGTTATAGAACGGTGGCGGAGATGATGTCGCCCACTCCAGAGTACGGCCACCCCACGGATCGCCGGTCAGGTCGCGGTTTTTATTGCGATCTTTAATACTCACTACCAATTGCAGCAACTGGAACAGAATACCGATCAGGATCAGTACCGCGCCACCCACCGCAACCATCAGCATCGTGTGATATTCCGGGTTAATGTTGGTGCTCAAACGACGGGTCATGCCCATGAAGCCCAGCGCATACAACGGCAGGAACGCGACAAAGAAGCCAGTGATCCAGAACCAGAACGCACATTTACCCAGCGTTTCATTCAGTTTGAAGCCCATCGCTTTCGGGAACCAGTAGTTGAATCCGGCCAGATAACCGAAGACCACACCACCGATGATCACGTTATGGAAATGAGCAATCAGGAACAAACTGTTGTGTAACACATAGTTAGCGCCCGGCACCGCCAACAATACACCGGTCATACCGCCGACAGTAAAGGTTACCAGGAAGCCTAATGTCCACAGGATCGGTGTCGTGAACTGTACCCGCCCCTGATACATCGTAAACAGCCAGTTGAATATCTTCACCCCGGTCGGGATCGAGATAATCATCGTCGCAATACCGAAGAAGGCATTAACGTTAGCGCCCGCCCCCATGGTGAAGAAATGGTGCAGCCAAACAATAAACGACAGAATAGTGATCGCCGCCGTCGCCCATACCAGAGAGGTATAACCGAACAGACGCTTCTTACAAAACGTCGCCACCACCTCGGAAAAAATACCGAATGCCGGCAGGATCAGGATATACACCTCAGGATGACCCCATGCCCAGATGAGGTTCACATACATCATCTGATTGCCACCCATATCATTAGTGAAGAAATGAGTGCCCAGATAGCGATCCATCGTCAGTAATGCAATGGTTGCGGTCAGAATTGGAAATGCTGCAATAATCAACACGTTGGAACACAATGCCGTCCAGGTAAATACCGGCATTTTCATCAACGTCATGCCAGGTGCGCGCATCTTCAGAATGGTAACGAAGAAGTTCACACCGGTCAGCAGCGTTCCGATACCCGAGATCTGCAAACTCCAGATCCAATAATCGACCCCGACACCGGGGCTATACTGATGCCCGGATAAAGGCGGATAGGCCAACCAGCCAGTCTGAGCGAATTCCCCCAGACCCAATGAAATATTGATCAGCGCCACGCCAACCACAAACAACCAAAAACTCAGTGAGTTCAGGAATGGAAATGCCACATCGCGCGCACCGATCTGCAGTGGCACCACGATATTCATCAGACCCACCATAAACGGCATCGCCATGAAGAAAATCATGATCACGCCATGCGCGGTGAAGATCTGATCGTAATGATGCGCATTCAGGAAACCATCGGAACCGCCCGACGCCATTGCCAGTTGCAAACGCATCATGATCGCATCAGCAAAACCACGCAGCAGCATCACCATCGCCACGATGATATACATGATGCCGATCTTCTTGTGGTCAACCGACGTTAACCATTCCGTCCACAACCATTTCCATTTGCCAAAATAGGTCAACGCAGCACATATCAGAATGCCGCCCAAAATCATTGCGCCCACTGCACCCATAATAATGGGCTCGTGATAAGGGATCGCTTCAAGCGTTAATTTTCCAAGCATCATTTATTCCCCGGAGCCTGAATGTGATGGCATGTGCATACCTTGCTCCATGTCGTTGTTCATTTCTTTTTGCATATCTTGCATCATTGGCTGAGATTGATCCGCATTGTGAGCCATAGCCGGATCCATGTACTTATTGATAATGTCTTGATAAAGGTCCGATTTCACAGAAGAAAAATACTCGACAGCATTGTTCTCAGTCGGTTTAGCCAGTTGCTCATAATCTGCCATTTGTAATCCTTTGGCAGACTGTTTCACCTTCATAACCCATTCATCAAATTTATCGGCTGAGGTCGCGGTGGCCGTAAATTTCATGCCAGAAAAACCTTTACCGCTATAATTTGCCGACATGCCTTTATACACGCCTTCCTCATTCGCAATCAGGTGCACCTGATTTTGCATACCCGCCATCGCATAAATCTGACTACCTAATTGCGGGATAAAGAAAGAGTTCATCACAGAACCAGAGGTAACCTTAAACTGCACCGGTACATTCGCCGGGAAAGCAATTTCATTGACGGTCGCAATGCCCTGTTCCGGATAGATAAACAGCCATTTCCAATCCAAAGAAATTGCTTCTATCACCAGTGGTTTATTTTCTGAAGGAAGAGGATTTCGTGGGTCCAGTGCCTGCGTGCTTTTCCACGTCAATGTTCCCAGGATCACGATAATGATGCAGGGGATTGTCCAGACAACAAACTCAATTTTGTTGGAATGAGACCAATTAGGAGAATAAGTCGCATTTTTATTAGAAGCCCGATATTTCCAGGCAAAAAGAAACGTCATGATAATGACCGGAACAACAACGATCAGCATCAGCCAGGTCGCCGTCATGATCAGCGATTTTTGCTCCATTCCGATTGCGCCTTTCGGATCAAGCAGCGCCATATTACAGCCACTTAGCAATAACGCCATTGAAGATGGCAAAAGCCACCGAAACCTATTTTTAATCATCGAACAACTCCGTCGGACGGGAATATCACATTTCCAATGTGGATCTGCCCATTGTAGAAAGCTACACAAAGTGTTGTTAACAAATTGTTGTGTTTTATTTATATTTTTATGATCTAAGTATGAAAATAATGATCTAACACAATATTTTTATGGAACATATTCTTTATTGAACATCAATTTAGCGACTGGCTCACAAGCAAAATATAGATCATCTACTACGATATAGGGGAAACATTAAAGCAAACGGGGAACACAATGCAGACGCAGATGAATCAAATCATGGACGCCCTTCCTATGACAAAGCAAGATTTATCAACGCGGATCGCCAATCTGCATGAAGTTATTCGTAGCCGTTATGATTTTATTGACCGTATTGCCATTGCACTTTATGACGCCAAAACCGATCTGCTGAAAACGTTTGTCAGTAGCACACCAGATGGTTCTCCACTCAAGGCCTATGAAGCGCATATGGCGGAAGTGCCTTCTCTGCAAACACTGGTTCATTTACGTAAGAGCCGTATTATTCAGGATATAGATCAGACATTTCACGCGCACAGCGATCACACTGAGTGGCTAAAAAAACAGCATTACCTCAGTAGTTATACAATCCCTATTTTTCAGGGCAGTGTTTTTGTTGCCTTTCTGTTTTTCGATTCAAAACAAGCCAATGCCTTTGAACAAGAAACGATACATTTTCTGGATGTGTTTGCTGATCTGGCTGCACATCTCTATTTGGTTGAATTAGCCGCCGTAAAATCACTGATCGGTACCGTCAATCTGGCGACTGATTTTGCGCGGATCAGAGATCTGGAAACTGGGAATCATCTCGACAGAATGGCCAAATATTCCCGTCTTATCGCTAAAGGTCTTAGTGATAAATATCAGCTGACAGATGAGTTTATTGAATATTTACACTTGTTTGCACCGTTGCACGATATCGGCAAAGTGGGAATTCCGGACAAAATTCTGCTAAAACCGGGCAAACTCGATGCGGATGAGTGGAACACCATGAAAAAACACGTTCAGCTTGGCACGCTGATGATAGATCAAATGGTCGACGATCTCGGGCTTAACCAAAATGCGGCTGCCTCTATTATGCGCAATGTTGTATCAGGTCACCATGAGCGCGGGGATGGTTCAGGTTATCCACTTGGCTTAACGAATAAAGATATTCCCATTGAAGCACGCATTATTGCCGTAGCCGATGTCTATGATGCGTTATCAACCGTTCGCCCCTATAAGAAAGCATGGAGCGAAGAAGAAGTGATTGCGGAACTAAAAAAAGAAGTTGCGATCGGGCATCTCGATGAAGATTGTGTGAATGCTTTGCTTCAGGCGACTAAGGAGCGTCTGGAAATTCAGACGCTCTTTGCCGACCCAATCTGAGCAACATTAAGCACCCGTATCCGGGTTTTCATCGTCAACAGTCGTGCCCAGTATTTGGCTGGCCAGCACTTTATCAATGCGCATGCCATCCATATCCACAACTTCCAGTTTCCAATTGTCGACCGTCAGTATATCGCCGGTCGCTGGCACCCGACCCAACAGCAACATCACTAAGCCACTGAGTGTATGATAACGGTTGCGCTCTTCTTCCGGTAAATGCACCAGTTGCAGACAATCTTTTAATTCCATTACCGGAATCAATCCATCCAGTAACCACGAACCATCTTCGCGCTGCACTGCCCAGGCATCATCATTATCTTCCTGATAAAACTCACCCGTCAGTGATTCCAGCACATCCTGAACCGTAACAATGCCTTGTAATTCACTGTATTCATCGACCACAAATGCCATATGGGAACCGGATGCCCGGAAATGCTCCAGTAGCTCCATCCCACTCAAGGTTTCCGGCACATATTCACAAGGTAAAGCCAATGCATCGAATTTGAACGCTTCGCCTTGCACGGTCTGCGCTAAAATCTGACGTGCACTGATGACACCAATCAGATCATTTAAGCCACCACGGCACACAGGAAAACTCGAGTGCTCTGAATCCGTCATCCGCTGTAAATTTAATTCCAGCGATTCCTGCACATCAATAAAAACGATATCGGCACGAGGCACCATCAGAGAGGCAACGGCACGATCATCGAGGCGAAAAACATTCCGCACCATCGCATGTTCGCTGTGCTCAATCACGCCAGCTTCTGAACCTTCTGCCAGCATGGCATGGATCTCTTCTTCCGTAACACTGCTGGCATTATTCTGACGAATACCCATCAGGCGGATTGCCGCATGCGTAGAAGCTGAAAGCAATAAGACAAAAGGACGGGTCAGTAACGCCAATAACTGCATCGGACGAGCAACCAGACCGGCGATACCTTCTGCATTGAGCTGACCGATACGTTTAGGCACCAACTCACCAATAACAATCGAAGTGTAGGTGACTAATACCACCACGATCACCGTAGCGGAAATAGCACTTGTCGCGACGGATAAACCAAAATGCTGTAACCAGAGCGATAAGGGTTCGGCCAGAATGGCTTCCCCAAAAATACCATTTAAGATCCCAATCGATGTAATGCCAATTTGAACGGTTGATAAGAAATTGGTTGGATCTTCCGCCAGTTTAAGTGCCGCCTTTGCCCCTTTATCGCCATCTGCTGCCAGCTTCGATAAACGCGCTTTGCGGGCAGTCACAATTGCGATTTCCGACATCGCAAAAACGCCATTCAATACAATCAAACCAATAAGTATAAAAATTTCCATAACCGACAAATCAATAACATATGTAAACACGATGTTAGCTGATGTCACCCTGTTCTGCTATCTCCGAAAAAGAGCTTAAAAACCATATTCGTCGAAAATATCAGCAAACGAACACAAAAATGATAAATTTTTGCAATCAGATATAGACGCGCCGTTCGATTTCATTATAATCCCGCCTCGTTGAATACGTGCCGGCTTAGCTCAGTTGGTAGAGCAACTGACTTGTAATCAGTAGGTCATCAGTTCGATTCCGATAGCCGGCACCATTCAACCTAAGCCCAGATAGCTCAGTCGGTAGAGCAGCGGATTGAAAATCCGCGTGTCCGTGGTTCGATTCCGCGTCTGGGCACCATGATTCTGAAGCCTCGCATTTATGCGGGGCTTTGTCGTTTCTGGGCCAGCTAAACACCTCTCGATGAAAAATTAGCGCCACACAAAGCTAATGTTGTTTTCCAATACCTGATAAGCGGCCGGATTAAATCGTTGCAGCGCCTGGATCACGATAGCCACCAGCAATATATTGAAAACCAGATATTCCCCTGCCCCACCCACCTTCATGCCTAGCGGGTTAAGACTGACTTTTTGTTTAAAAGGCCAGAATAAAGCAACCCCATTGGTGCCAATCAACATGTCACCAACAATATGACTGATAAAACCAAGGCTGATTGTTTTGGCATACAGATGCCACATGGGTGATGCAGCAAGGCAACAATAGAACAGCACGATAGCCAGCAAGCTATGTGTGACAGTGCGGTGCCCAAGCAATGAATGCAGCGGTTTACTAATGATAGGCATTAACCGGCCAAACGAGCTTTCTGGTGAATCAATATCAGGTAATAACGCCCCTAACATGACCAGTAAACAAGCAACATCTATTCTTCCAGCAAACTCAGGTACATGGCTTTCAACCATCAGCAAACTGAATACTGCAAACGCCTGATGCGTCTTTGCCATCATATTGATTACAACTTAAACAATGTATTTATATACAGTTGTTTGATAATACTAAATTTTGACTCTAACGGCAAAATCGTTATACTGCGCGGGTCATTGGGGAGTAGCCTCCTGTTTTTCGTAAAGGGCTTGCATCAACAAACTTGACCCTCATGGTCATGGTGCAAGCAGTGATTCGTCATCAACGACGGATACACCTGGCAAGACCTTTGACCATACCCTGTGCAGGCCGGACAGGTGTGTGGTCATTGGAATGTTTTCCGGCCAAGGAGTATCACGTGTCTGCTTTTGTCATTTCCACCGGTATTGTCGCTCTGGCTGAAATCGGGGATAAAACTCAACTGTTAGCATTCATTCTTGCTGCAAAATTCAAGAAACCAATTCCTATTATTTTAGGTATTTTGATTGCGACGCTGGTTAACCATGGCCTTGCAGGTGCGATTGGTGAATGGCTGACATCATTGGCAACACCCCAAACGATGGGGCTGATCTTGGGTGTATCTTTTATTGCTATGGCATTGTGGACGCTGATCCCCGATAAATTTGATGAAGCTGATGCCAAACTGGCGCATTTGGGAATTTTTGGCACCACGTTAGTGGCCTTCTTTCTGGCCGAGATGGGTGACAAAACACAAGTTGCCACTGTCGCGCTGGCAGCTAAATATCAGGCGTTGATCCCTGTAGTAGCCGGAACCACGATTGGTATGATGATCGCCAACGTGCCAGCCGTATTTGTTGGAAAACAAATAGCACAAAAAATGCCGGTTAAGCTGGTACACAGTATTGCCGCTGGTATTTTTGCCGTGCTCGGTGTGGTTACTTTAGTCGGTACATTAAAGCCAGAGTTGTTTGATTTTCTGAGCTTCAATTAATATTTTAAGCCCTGATTCTATCAGGGCTTTTTACCCTCATTACCAAACTCTTTTCAACTGTTGCAGCACACCAGCAGCATCTTCCAACGCATGCTGTTGCTGTTTCTTTAACCGCTTTTGCCATCGCTTTGGTAATGTCAGCTCTTGAGGCCATTGTTCTTCAAATAAAGCAATATCATGCACCAACCCTAGGCTTTGCTGTAACTCAATTAATATTGGTAATCGCCGATTCTGTCGCTGGGTTAATACAGCTGCAAACCCTTGCCCCCAGTAACGCAGTTGTTTTACCTGTAATCGTAATGAATGCCAATCAGCAATCGGAGAGCTCAGTTTTAAATCCGCTGCCGCTTTCAAAAAGCGTTTCTCCAATTGACGTGATTTCTGTCGGGCTGCTGATTGCAAAACACGCTTACGCTTATGCCGCGTTTTTCTATCCCAGACCGAACTCACTTGCGATAACGTTTCTGCTAAAGCGGTGGCATGCAAATCAGGCAATAAATGTTGTCGTAATGCCAGCAAGTTATCTGCGAGCAAAGAGACAATCTCCGCTCCGCAACCTGTTTTAGCAGATAGCGATTCTGCGAGTGCCAACCTGACCTCCCGATCTCGATCTTGCCCCGTCAACGCTGCCGCGATTCCTAACTGTTTCCTTTGCTCCCGCATAATATAACTGCGCGGGTGCAACCCTTGTAATACCCGCAAACTGCGTAAATTGACCCGCAGATCATGCAGCGCTTCGCTATCACCATCATCAGCCATTCGCACTAAGGCCTTACTGGCTTTTAATGCTAATGCTGAAAAGTGCGTACTCAATTCCCGGGCAAACGATCGGTTTGATGAGACCAATTTTTTATTCTTCTTTTTCGACATTAGCTGTTTCCTGATGATATCCCTGCTCTTATCCATAAGTATCGTTCAGATCTGAACATGTAATTTTAATACTCGCCTCGGCATAGTGAGATCTAAATCACACTGCAATTTTTATGGTACAAAAATCCAGTTTATGCGTTTTCTTTCCGATTTTTCCAGCTGCTTATTCCCCACATAATGCCATCGCTTAATGGGGAAATGCCGAATCAGTACATGGATGTCACTGGCTCGCATTATTTAGGAATATCGGTGCTTATTGCATCGTAAACATTTGGGAATCGCTATGATCACTAACCTCATCAATGAAAAATTGATATGCCTCGATTTGCAGGCAACCACCAAGGACGCCGTATTTCGTGAAATGATCGAGATGCTGTCCGCACAAGGAAAAGTGAAAGACAAACTGCAGTTTTTACAAGACGTGCAGGCACGTGAAGCCATTGGCAATACTGGCTTTGAGGATGGCATAGCACTGCCACATGCCAAAAGCCCTGCGGTGATTGAACCCGCGGTGGTAATTGGAGTCAGCCGTAAAGGCGTTGATTACGGCGCAGAAGATGGACAAACCATCTAAACTATTTTTCATGATTGCGTCACCTGCCGGTGGTGCCGATCATCACATCGTGTATTGGCTGAGTC
>Ga0183099_1001013_pt1 | contig 17383 bp, 22 predicted proteins | sample Biomet1_FD_127788 | JGI IMG/M metagenome (GOLD analysis project Ga0183099, IMG submission 127788) | Microbial communities from bioreactor (seeded with anoxic lake sediment) at LBNL, California, USA - Biofuel metagenome 1 | ecosystem: Engineered > Bioreactor > Anaerobic > Unclassified ... | reverse complement strand
CCACGGCGTCTTCTACCGTCTGTTCCCCCGATTTTATAATTGCAAGTGCCTCGCCGCTGTCCGGTACATCGAACATGGCAAGGTAGTCTTTCCGTCTTTGAGCGTTACATTCTTCAGCACGTACCCCCGGACACATTCGCCGCAGCCGATGCACGATTCGGACACATGAAAACTACGGTCGTGTACAAAAAGCGTGAAGAAAGCGGGATTGACGATGTGGCTGAAAGCGTAGTCCGCAGGGTTCCGGCGCACCTGCGCGAAGGGCTCTCCGGCCAGAATGCGGCCCACGGCGTCTTCTACCGTCTGTTCCCCCGATTTTATAATTGCAAGTGCCTCGCCGCTGTCCGGTACATCGAACATGGCAAGGTAGTTTTCCGGCATGACGACCGGTGTGACGCCCATATATTCAAAGCTCTTATCCGCACAGAACTTTTTGATATAATATCCGGCGTCACCGATCTCGCTGCCGCAGGTCATGAAAAAATAGGCCTTTCGGTTCCCCAAAAAGGTGCAGCGTGTAAGAAAGTCCGTAAAAATCCGGGGCATTCGCCAGGCATAGGTGGGACAGCAAAATACCCAGGGCCTTTCGGAAGAAAACGCTGGATGCTTACCTGCCTGTATATACCCGCCCGCATTTATCAGCTCGTCATCCGTAAGCGTGGCGGCGCATTGGGCGACATAGCGGCTGTTGCCCGTTCCTGTGTAATAAACGACCATCCGGCTGCCCGATTAAAATTTCAGCAGATTGATCCCAAGCTCAGGAGAAGTAAATCTGTCGATTTCCCCGTCAATAACCTGGAGGATCATTTCGCAGGTCGCGCTTACGACGGCTCTGTTCAGATGCCCGCCGAAGACCTGCCCTTTTTCATTGCCGGCACTCATATGCAGATGTGTATAAAATTCACCGTTCATCGTATTGATTATGCCCGTAAGGGAGACGATCTCAAAATATCCCTGAAAGCTATTGGAGCGGTATTCTTTTTTCGCGACGTTGTATACGCCCACCGTAAAATCGTCGGTTGCACCAAGCGCGCTGACGCTTGCGAGTCTTATGTTTTCTTTTCGCGCGAGCTCTTTGATTGACGAAAGGATCTCCTCTCCCCGGTCGATTCTTACGACCAAGGTATTGTCAAATCTTTTGTATTCCATCTAGTTAAAGCCCCTTTCCGGATCGCTGGCCGCCTTCAACGGTACACGACATGACACAATTGTACTTTTCTTTTTTTGCCCCGTCAATTATAATAGGGGAGAAATCGAGGTGTTTTTATGCACATTCCCGCCGCGCCCACCGCGGAACTGTCCATTCTTACTTTTACCCAGGCTCTGGCCCGCAGCGGCTTCTCCGGCGGTTATGACGCGGACAAGTGGCTGTACGTCCCTGATTTTTATACAGAATACCGGTATATTCTCGGTACTAGGGGAACCCATCCCCTGATCTGTATCGGCGTAAATCCCTCTACGGCCGCCCCGGACAATCTGGACAACACGCTTAAGTCCGTCCAGCGCGTCACCGGCTCAAACGGCTTCGACAGCTTTATCATGTTCAACGTCTACGCCCAGCGCGCCACCCGCCCCGAGGATATGGACCGTGTGCGCAACGAAGCGCTCCACCGCGAGAACATGGAAGCCTTCGAATACATTCTGGAACAAAGCGGTGCAAACCCCGCCGTCTGGGCGGCCTGGGGCAACATCATCGAAATGCGCCCCTACTCTGAAGGACTGTGTAATGGACATGATCGACACCGGCGAGCGGTACGGCGTCCGGTGGTACACAGCCGGCACACGCTCCAAAAAAGGGCACCCTCATCACCCGCTGTACCTGAAAAAGAGCTGCCCGCTTGACAATTTCGACGTGCGTACATACTGTGATAACTGTCTATAGGCTGCACGAAGAGGGGCGGCCATTGAAGGTCGTCCCTCTTCGTGTCTTCAGGATCGGCTCAGCCTTCCAGGCCGGCCTCCTGGCGCTCCATGTTCTCCACGACGACGTCAAAAATGTCGCCTAAGGATGCGCAGTATTCCAGCACCTTCCACGGGATGTTTGTGTGGAAATGGATCTTAATCAGATCTTCGTCGCCGACGGCGAGCAGGCAGTCGCCCGGGATGTTGGCTTGAATGTAATCGTTGATTCCATCCTCAGAAAGATCGTGGCCCTCGATCAGAAGCTGCGTGTCAAACTTATACTCCAACATATCTTTTCCCTTTCTTTCCGGCAGCGCCGGTCCTTGTATTCCGCGGCGAACGATCCGCAGAGAAGCGGTCAAGCGTTCGCTCTGCTCTCATAATAGGTTCCGGAGGCGGTAGCCACAAGCCGATCCGGCGCGCCGTCAATCCACGCGCCCGCTGTGACAGAGCACAGGTGAAAGCCCGGCATCGTGACCTGGGACCGCATGAGAACGCGCGCCCCCAGCGGGACAGGGTGCAGATAAGTCACGTTCAGGTTTATCGTCGGCGTCATCCTACCGGAAAAATAACAGCTGGCAAGCCCCATTACCAGGTCCAGCATCGAGGCGATCACGCCACCGTGCGTCATGCCGTCCGGATTTGCCATCCAGGGTTTTATCTCCACGGCCAAAGTGACGGTGCGGTTTTCAAAATCGCATTCCACAAAGCGGGCGTCCAGCATGCGGTTGAAGTTATCGTCCGTCTCCTTCTGAACCTGCTTGGCATAATTACTAAAAGCGCGTTCCATGCCTGTCTGACTTCTTCTGTCTTCCTTGGCAAAAGTGATCATGGCTGCAGCCCCCTTACGGCGTCTGTGCAGATTGAGTCCCGGACGAAGTTTTGATGAACATCACGTCCAAGTCTACATCCGCGGAGATGCCGGGGATACTGCCGGCGATAGAATACTGCCAATAGGCGTGCTCGTAGTAAAAGTCCGGCCGGGAACTGGGATCGCTGATCCAAAGAGTCTGACCCGCAAGTTTATCCAAGTCGTAGGTGAAATAGGCAAGGTTCAGATAGGAGTATACACCGGGGGTATATCCTGCCGCCTTCACGATCTGGCAGAATTCCCGACAACAGGCCGTGATTTCCTCGCCGGTCATACCGCTGGTACGCACGTTGTCCGCCGACACATGCTCCCAATCGAAAAACACCGGCAGCGTAACGTGGTAGTTGCGGATGAGATTGACCGTGTAAACCGCTTCTTCCGCCGCCTCGTAGACGTTAACGGCCTGGGAGTAGAAATATACGCCAACGTCGAGCCCTGCCGCCAGCGCGCCCTGGATGTTCTGTTTAAAGTGATCGTCTTCGTTCACACTGCCGCCCGAATAGCCGCGCCAGCCGCAGCGGATCATGGCGAACTGAATGCCGGAACTGGCCACGGCTTTCCAGTCGACATCCCCCTGATAGGAGGATACGTCTATACCACGTCGCAGCGTATATCCGTCACCCGTGTAGCTGACATCGCCGTTCGAAACAGTAAACTTCGAAGCATCCATGCCAAAAGCGGGAATATTCTTGGCTTTGTCCACCCACATGGTGCCGCCGTTGCCGTCGGGAACCTCCACCTGTCCAGCATGGGGATCGGCAGAAGTCGCCTCCTGCTCATCTCGGCGGCTGACACAGCTTGTCAGGATTCCGATAAGCAGAAATATCGACAAAATGATAATAAATAATCGCTTTTTTTTCATAGTTCTTTTAACATACCATAAACATTTCCACTTTGCAAACCCTTCGTATTTTATAGGGATTGCCGGGAAAGCAATAGGGGTTAGTTATTGGAACGAGGCCCGCCGCGCTGCCCGCTTAAGATACCACCGGCACGCCGCTCAGATTATCTTTGAATAAATGTTTATAGAATAGGGAACTTTTTTCCTCCCGACCCGTCATAAATAAGGGAATTAGATTTCCCGGAGGTTTTACTATGAAAAAAAGAGAAATTTGTTTAATTCTTTGCATGCTTTTGCTTGTCGCGGTGCTCAGCGCCTGTACGGAAAAACAGACTTCCGCGACTCCGGAACCTACCGCGATGCCAACCGCAGTGGCAACCGTCGAACCGACTGCAGAAACAACCGCAGGACCGTCGACCTCGGAGGCAGATCAAGCCCTCGAAGACATCCTAACGGATATTTCGGCAAACTATCACAGCGGGACTGCCGGGTGCTCTCTGTCCGCAGCCAAATATGCCGGCGAGATTTTGGACTGGAGCGTAACTGTGACCAACGCATCTGATGCGGCACAGAAAACCGTGAATCAGTTTTACGCTTCTCTGAACACGGACGCTGCTGCAGAACTCGGCGACAAGCTCAGCGATGTCCATGAAGCAGCGAGGCTGCTTTGCGGCAGTACGGGCGCCGATCTGCTTTCAGACTGCGGCTACCAGGCAAAGTCTTTTCCCTGGAATCAGACTGCCATGGAATCCGTATTTACGGCCATGACCGGTGCACTGCCGACAAGCAGCGTCAGTTGATCCCACTGGCCCTACAAGCAAAACGAAGAAAGCCGGAAGCCATATGTGGCTTCCGGCTTTCTTATTGGTCAGGATCATTCACCGACTGATGGGAAAAGGGTGCTCGCTGCAGACGAGACATCTTCATATTGACAAAATTTGATTTGACGCATATACTGACAATATATCAAACAATTTTGATATGAGGTGATTCGATGTTAACCATATATGAAGAGCACGCAAAGGTATTCAAGGCTTTTTGCGACGAGAAGCGCTTAAGGATACTCGAGCTTTTGCGCGGCGGTGAAAAATGTGCCTGTGTTTTGCTGGAACAGTTGGATTTGGGGCAATCGGGACTTTCCTACCATATGAAGATTCTGGTTGAGTCGGGCGTCGTGGAAAGCCGGCAGGAAGGAAAATGGACGCACTATAAAATCAGCGATAAAGGCAGCGATTATGCCAGAAAACTTCTGGCAGAGCTGACGACGCCGAACACCCTGGTCGAGAATAACGCTTGTTGCAAAAGATAAGCCGATAGATATTTTTTTGTATAATGCATCAAAATAATTTGATATTATCTTTTTTTAGTGAGGTTTGAAATGCAAATTTTAAAGGCAATATGGGACTTCTTTCAGTATCAGGTCCTCGGCATGAAATGGCTGGACGGACTGATTAAAAGCGGACTTTCCGCTATGGGGCTCGATACGTCCACCCGCTGGATCGGAAGCATTGAGTTTTTCCTATACGACGTGATCAAGATCACGGTGCTTCTATGTTTCCTGATCTTCCTCATCAGCTATATCCAAAGCTATTTCCCGCCGGAACGCAGCAAAAAAATACTCGGTCGATTTCATGGGCTCTGGGCAAACTGTGTCTCGGCGCTTCTGGGTACGGTGACGCCGTTCTGCTCCTGCTCATCCATCCCGTTATTTATTGGTTTCACCTCCGCCGGACTTCCGGTCGGGGTGACGTTCTCGTTTCTGATTTCCTCTCCGATGGTGGATCTCGGATCGCTGCTTCTGCTGATGAGCATCTTTGGCGCGAAGGTCGCTATTTTGTACGTGATTTTCGGTCTTGTTGTTGCAGTCATTGGCGGTACCATCATCGAAAAGCTCCATATGGAGAGATATGTGGAGAGCTTTATTCTGACAGCGGGCAGCGTGGATATTGAATCGCCCGACCTGACAAAGAAGGACCGGCTGATTTATGCGAAGGAACAAATGCTCTCCACCTTCAAAAAGGTGTTCCCTTATATTCTGGTCGGCGTTGGTATCGGTGCCGTGATACACGACTGGATTCCCGAAGCTTTGATATCTAAAGTACTCGGAAGCAATAATCCATTCGGCGTCGTATTGGCAACATTGGTCGGCGTCCCGATGTATGCCGACATTTTCGGCACCATCCCGATTGCGGAAGCTCTGTTATACAAGGGGGCACAGCTTGGGACCATTCTGTCTTTCATGATGGCTGTCACCACGCTGTCCCTGCCGTCCATGATCATGCTCCGCAAAGCGATCAAGCCGAAGCTGCTGGCGCTGTTCATTGCCATTTGTACTGTTGGCATTATTATCGTAGGTTACTTTTTCAACGCAATTCAGGGCTTTATTATATAGGGAGGAAAGAATTATGGCAAAGACATGGTATCCCGTTATTGATTATCTGACCTGCGCAGAGTGCGGTACCTGTGTGGGAAAATGCCCGCACGGCGTTTATGATACCGCAAAGGCACCATCCCCCTTCGTTTTGAATCCAGGAGCCTGCATCGACCATTGCCACGGCTGCGGAAACTGGTGCCCGGTTGGTGCTATTACTTATGTTGGAGACGACACCGGCTGGACGCCGCCGAACGGAGAACAAACGGTGGAAGAACCCTGCTGTTCCTGTGGGTGTGAACCGGCTTCTGAAAAGAAGATCGTTGTTGAGTATCTCTATCTTGATCTTCAAACCTGTGACCGCTGTATCGGGACAGACAACGTTCTGGATGAAGTGATGGTAACGCTTACTCCCGCGCTGCGGCTTGCCGGTTATGAGGTAGTATATAATAAGATTGAAATGGAAACGGCGAAAACTGCCGAGCAGTATAAGTTCCTTTCCTCGCCGACAATTCGTGTAAACGGGCAGGATATTTGTCCATCGGTCAGGGAGAACAGCTGCGGCTGCTGCAGCGAAATCAGCGGTACCGATGTGGATTGCCGCGTATTTGAATATAACGGGGAAACCTATGAAGTGCCTCCGAAAGAAATGCTTGCCGAAGCGATCCTTCAAGCTGTATTTGGTCAGACTGAGTCCGGCTGTTCCTGCGGTGACTATAGACTGCCGGATAATCTGAAAGCTTTTTACGAGGGGAAGAAAAATATTTCCGGATGTTCATGCGGAGGTAATTGTAGTTAATGGGGAAAAAGAAGCTGATAAAAATAATAGTCCCGATTTGTATTGTGCTTGTGATCGCAGGAATTTGGATCTTCAAAAATGATTCTGGATCATCAGGCATGCCGCCGGAAAGCGGCGAATCGGCAGGACTTGTGACGCCGAAAAACGATGAGGATTTTGTTTTAGAGACCAAATCTGTTAATCTTGAAGCGCTTACAGCTTACGGTTTGCCCATTATCATCGACTTTGGCTCGGACTCCTGCATCCCTTGCAAGAAGATGGCTCCCGTTCTTAAGACTATGAATGAAGAAATGCAGGGCAAAGCCATTATAAAATTTTTGGACGTATGGAAATACCCGGACGCCGCGAACGATTTTCCACTGCAGGTCATTCCAACACAGATTTTCATTAACGCGGACGGAACGCCCTATGTTCCAAGTGATAACATTGAAATTGAATTTACCACGTACAGCTATAAGGAAACCGGAGAGCATGCGTTTACCGTTCATCAGGGAGGGCTGACCGAAGACCAGATGAGGGCTATCCTTGCGGATATGGGGGTGGCCGAGTGACGGCAATACTGGAGAGCTTATCCGAGTTAATAACGAAAAGCAGCTGGCTTGCACCTATGCTTGCACTAATAGCTGGCGTATTGACGTCATTCACACCCTGTTCGCTTTCCAGCATTCCGCTGGTGATCGGGTATGTGGGTGGCGTCGGCCACCATGACACAAAGATGGCCTTCCAGTTATCTGTTGTCTTTGCGGCGGGAGCCGCCGTCACGTTCACCGTATTGGGTGTCGTTGCCTCGCTTGCCGGAAAACTGGTGGGCACCTCAGCCTCTTGGTGGTATATTTTTCTTGGAGTGCTCATGGTGTTGATGGCCATGCAGACTTGGGGCATTTTTGAGATCATTCCGTCGAGCTATCTTATTTCAAAGAGCACAAGGAAAGGGTATACCGGGGCGTTTATCGCCGGTATCCTGGGCGGTGTTTTTTCATCGCCATGTTCTACGCCCATACTTATCGCTCTGCTCGCCATCGTAGCCGGAAAAGGAAGCATCCTTTGGGGTATACTGCTGTTGTTGCTTTATTCAATCGGACACGGTATTCTTGCTATCGTCGCCGGAACATCGATAGGCTTTGTACAAAAGCTTTCCTCCAGCGAAAAATACGGTAAGGCAAGTACCGTTTTAAAAACTGCAATGGGCGCTCTTATCCTGCTTATTGGCTTTTATATGTTCTATCTTGGATTTTGAATAACATAAAGGAGAGAATGATTATGGCGCTGTTTGGAAAGAAAAGAAAAGATGAAGGGACTTCTTCATGCTGTTGCGGAGGTAGCTGCGACGCGGAAAGCATGTCGAAAGCAGAAACTGCAAAGACAGAAGGAGCATCAGTAAAAATTTTAGGCAGCGGTTGCGCGAAATGCAATCAGCTTGAAGCGGCAACAAAAGCAGCTTTGGGACAGCTTGGAATGAATACCACAATTGATCATGTGACTGATTTTTCACAGATTGCCGCATACGGCGTAATGACTACACCAGCATTGGTCGTGGATGGCAAGGTCGTATCATACGGAAAAGTTCTGAAAACAGAAGAGGTTGTCAAGATATTGCAGAAGGTAAGGTAAATTTTAAATATGAAAACAAAAGCCATTATTGCAAATGGCTTTTGTTTAGTACTCTATATGATTTAATGCGCATAAGCGAATAAAAGAAGATGATTATATTGACCGATATTTTTAAAGCATTATCTGATGAAACAAGGCTTCGAATACTTTCCCTGATATTGGATAGCGAGATGTGTGTCTGCGAAATTGAAGAATGTCTCGGCTTAACGCAGTCGAATGCTTCCAGGCACTTAACCAAATTAAAAAACGCCGGGATACTTACAAGTAGTAAACAGGCGCAGTGGGCGTATTACAGACTGAATGAAGAATTTTGTAACGAGAACCGGGAACTTATTAATTATCTGGCTGATAAGTTAAAGTCGCTTTCCACTTATGAGTCCGATAACCGAAAAAGAGAAAATTGTAAACAAGAAAATTTGTGCTGCATAAATAAGGAGTGATTTTCCATGAGCAAAAAAAAGAACACAGGGATTGGCTTCTTTCAAAAGTACTTAACCATATGGGTAATTCTTTGCATGGCGGTTGGCATTATAATTGGCAAGTTCTTACCCTCTATACCTACTTTTCTGAATCGATTTGAGTATGCGAAGGTTTCCATACCTATGGCAATTTTGATTTGGGTGATGATTTACCCAATGATGATAAAGGTTGATTTTCAAAGCATTAAAAATGTCGGGAAAAACCCAAAGGGCTTATATGTAACTTGGATTGTAAATTGGTTGATCAAGCCATTCACCATGTACGCCTTAGCATCGTTTTTCCTTTATGTCGTGTTTAAAGGCTATATTGCACCGGATCTGGCAAAACAGTATCTCGCTGGAGCTATCCTGCTTGGCGCGGCTCCCTGTACCGCTATGGTATTTGTATGGAGCCTTCTGACCAAAGGCAACCCTGCCTATACAGTCGTGCAGGTTGCGACAAATGACCTGATTATACTGGTTGCCTTTGTGCCGATTGTGAAATTTTTATTGGGAGTAAGCAAAGTATCTGTACCCTGGGATACCTTGGTTTTGTCCGTTGTGTTGTTTGTTGTCATTCCGCTGGCGGGCGGTATTCTGACAAGGCTATTCGTAACCAAAAAGAGAGGCCTGGGATATTTTGAGAAACAGTTTTTACCTAAGTTTAATGGCGTAACTACAGTCGGTTTGTTACTCACTTTAATACTTCTATTTGCATTCCAAGGTGAAATTATCGTAAGCAATCCACTGCATATTATTTTGATTGCCATACCCTTGACTATTCAAACCTTTCTTATCTTCTTTATCGCATACCTGCCCTGCAAATGGCTGAAATTACCGCATGATATTGCCGCGCCGGCAGGAATGATTGGCGCTTCCAACTTCTTTGAGCTTGCGGTTGCGGTAGCAATTGCTTTGTTCGGTACGACCTCTCCTGCAGCGCTCGCCACCACAGTCGGCGTTCTTACGGAGGTGCCTGTTATGCTCATTCTTGTCCGAATCGCGAATAGCACGAAAGGATGGTTTGAACACAATGGCCTATCAAATCAGAAAGATGTCTGAAGCCGACTGGCCGGAAGTGAGCAGAATCTATCAGGAAGGTATGGGCACAAACCTGGCGACATTTCAGTCGGAATGCCCTTCCTGGGAAGAATGGGACTCTTCACATCTCAAGGATTGCAGGCTGGTCATAACGGAAAACGGCAGCGTGCTTGGCTGGACGGCGCTGACCGCAGTCTCGGGCCGCTGTGTTTATACGGGCGTGGCGGAGGTCAGCATCTACATAGGCCAGGAACACCGGGGCCATGGAGCCGGAAAAGCGCTTCTGGGCGAGCTGATTCGTATGTCTGAAGAATGCGGCTTTTGGACCTTGCAGTCCGGAATCATGCAGAACAATACGGCCAGCATCCGTCTGCACGAAAGCTGCGGATTCCGCGTGGTAGGTTATCGGGAAAGGATTGGCCGCGACCGATTCGGAGCCTGGAGAAATACCGTTCTGATGGAAAAGCGCAGCATAAGCGACTGTTTCGAAGGTGACTGCTCTTGCAGCGCGGCCTGTTCCTGTGAATAGCAGACTTGGTACCACCGCAGAGTCTACGCAATGCGTGCAAAATTCCGTTTTAGATAGCCTCGATCACCCCACAGGCAATTTTTGCACCGGCATTGCCGGATGGCTGTGTAGTGAAATCGTCCGGCGAAGCATGTACGATGACGGTTTTTCCGATTATTTCTGAAACCTTGAATCGGTCTGTCAGAAACGCCATCCATGCGGTTCCGTTATTGCCGAACAGCGGCTGCATATCCCCCGCGTGATAGGGATGCGGGCAGTTTCCAGGATTGTAATGCCCGCCGGCATTCGCAAACGGGTCCTGCGCGGTGCCTGTGCAGCTCCCGCCTTCATGGATATGGAAGGCAAATATGCTGCCGCCCCTGCAGGTTCCTGTCCCGGCTGGCAATCCCTTGAAGTCTGCCAGGATGAGCACACCCGAAGATGTATTGAAAAAGGATACGGTACCCATGAGATTTGGGTAAGCGCTGCTGCCCTTGACAATCGCCAGGGCGTCCGGCGATTTATGTAGGATCATATCCGCAACGTGACCCAGATTCTGTACATGATTCAGTTCCATGTTGTTCCCTCCCAAAATAGCAAAAATATGTCCCGGCGCCGCAAGCATGCGTTCATACAAGCCGCACCTTCCCCATCAGTTTATGGGCAACGATGGGAAGGTGTGATTTTTTGCGGGCTTATGGTTATGAAAGCCGATTTCTATCCATAATAGGACTAAATATTCAAGGGAACTTGATTAAAATTCTGCCCGGAGGGTATTCAAAATGTCGAACCGCTTGATAAATGAGAAATCTCCCTATCTTTTGCTCCACGCGGAAAACCCGGTGGATTGGTACCCGTGGTCGGACGAGGCAAAGCGAAAGGCTGTAGCCGAGAATAAGCCGCTGTTTCTGAGTATCGGTTATTCCTCCTGTCATTGGTGTCACGTCATCGCCCGGGAGTCCTTCGAGGACACGGAGATTGCAGAGAATATAAATCGGGCCTTCGTTCCCATCAAGGTGGACAAGGAAGAACGGCCGGATCTGGACTCCGTATATATGGAGGCCTGTCAGGCCATGACTGGCTCGGGCGGCTGGCCACTGACTATCCTTGCGACCCCAGAAGGCATTCCATTTTTCTCCGCAACCTATCTTCCGAAAGAGGAGCTTCTTAGGCTTCTGCAAGAGGCGGAGCGGTTATGGAATACGGAACCAGAAAAATTGACCCGGGCGGCGGAACATCTCCGGCAGCATCTGCAATCGGAAGAAACGCCTCCAAAATCAAATATGGATGGTCTGGGAAAAATCGCCTATAAACAATTTTCAGACAGCTTCGATAAGCGTTGGGGCGGCTTCGGCCAGGCTCCGAAATTCCCGTCTGCTCACAATTTGCTGTTCTTACTTTCCTATTATCGCAGCACGGGGGAAAAATACGCTCTGGAAATGGTGGAACGGACGCTGGAAGTTATGTTCCGGGGCGGGATTTTCGACCACATCGGCGGCGGTTTTTGCCGATATTCTACCGATGAGAAGTGGCTGATTCCGCACTTTGAAAAAATGCTATACGACAACGCCCTGCTTCTGTGGGCGTACGCGGAGGCATTTGAAATCACGAATCGAGCGTTATACAAGCGCGCGGGGGAACAGACGGCCGACTTTGTTCTGCGGGAACTGACCGGGCCGGATGGAGAATTCTTCGGCAGTCTGGACGCCGACAGCGAAGGCGGGGAAGGGGCTTATTACGCGCTCACACCCGGCGAACTGGAATCGCTGCTCGGCCCGGAGGACGGAAAGCTCTTTTGCAAATGGTACAGCGTCACGGAAACCGGTAATTTTGAGGGTAAAAGCATCCCGAACCTGCTGTACAATCACGACGCAGAGAAAGGGAATGCCTATATTGAAATCCTGCGGGAGAAAGTCTATGCCTGGCGAAAAGTACGCATGCCCCTGCGCCGTGACGACAAGGTACTGACAAGCTGGAATGCCCTGATGATCGCGGCGCTGGCTCGCGCTTCGCGTGTTTTCGACAGAAAGGATTATCTTGAAGCGTCGGAGCGGGCAGCAGACTATTTGCTGAAAAACCTGCAAGACGGAAATGGCCGCCTTTACGTTCGCCTGCGGGACGGTGAGGCGAAATATGCGGGAGTTGCGGATGATTATGCGTTCTCAGCTTTGGCATTTCTGGAACTGGGACAAACAGACGAGGCGAAAAAGATGGTGGAAGTTCTTCTGGAACACTTTTTCGATAAGGAAAACGGCGGGTTTTACCTCTATGCGGATGATGCCGAGCAGCTGTATATCCGGCCAAAAGATATTTTCGACAGTGCCATGCCTTCGGGAAACTCCGCGGCGCTCCTTGCGCTCACGCGACTGCGCGGTGGCACAAACAGGGAAACGTGGGAGGCGGCTTTCAAAAAGCAGCGGGAATTCATGGCCGGCCAAGCGGCAAGATGGCCCGCCGGAATCTCCTTTGCACTGATGGAGTAAGTCTTTTCAAAACCAAACATTTTACGACTAAAAACGTGAAGGAAAACCTTCACGCTTTTCTATTTTTCTGTTCATTCCGAAGGAATCTCCTTTTATCTGGGATCGGTCTTGCATAAATATTTCTGCCATGATAATATGTGTATATAAATTACATATTAAGGAAGGTCGGCGGCATGGGTATCAAGATCATATATCTCGACGGAACGAATTATGAAAATGGATACAAGTTCGGGCAGCTGTATTCGGACGGTATCCATGAACACAGCAGCAAGGCTTATCTTGGGCTGGATTCCTTGAAAAAAAAGCTGAAGGCGAAGTATCCGGAAGCTTATAGGGAAGTACAGGGGCGGGCCGACGGCGCCGGCGTGAATTTCGATTCCTATCTGTCCAACATCTGCTATGAGATTTCAGGCGGCTGCACGGATATTCTCCGGCCCGGCAAGCTCGCCCACAACGAAGACGACTTTTACACGCTGGACAATATCGGAATTATACGGGAAAGCTTACCCGGTGGCCGGCTATATCTGCTATTTCGTTTCCCCCGACTGCCTCGCCGGAGCCGCCTTCGGCTGGAGCGATCACCTCGCCTGGAGTACAAATTTTATTGATACAGACCACATTAACTACGACGGTATACCCGTATGGTTCGTTATGCGCGACCTCTGCACCAGCGAAAGCGTCGCAGAAATTCAGGAAAAACTGCGCAGCACGGACGTTATGGGCGGATTCAGCCTCAACGTGACCGAGACGGATTCCGGCCGCACCTGGAACATTGAATGTTATCTCAAAGAAGAAAATGACCTCGAGGTCAAATCGCTGTACGTTCACACAAACCACATCCTGCGCATGAATGTCAGCCAGCCCGAAGTTACCGGCAGCACGTTGTTCCGCTACAACAAAACGCAGGAGCTGCTGGCGGGCCTGTCTTCTATACCATCCGACGATGAGGCGCTGGAAATCCTCAATTACAGCGGAAACTGCCGCAACGATTCTATTCGCGACCGCGGTACGGACGGCCATATCACCGCTGCGACATTTCTCTATGCCCCCGGGGACATCCGCATCCGCAGCTGGCTGGACGCCACGGAATACCGGCTGTCACAGGATATGTCCAAAATCGAAAAGCGGCCGCTGTAAGCAAAGCAGACGATTGGAGTGCCTCCATTATTTTGAGGCACTCCTTTCTTATTTCAGCCAATCCCAGCCCGGTCACGAACACGGGGCTTTTGAACGAAAGTTTAGCGCTTGCAAACGCCTGTAGAGCATGATAGTATCAAATATCATGAATAGTCAGGAGGGATATCGTGCTAACCAAACGTCAGAACCTCATCGAGACGATCACTGGCGGCCATCCCGACCGCTACGTCAATCAGTACGAAGCTCTGGGCATCGTACTGTTCAATCCCGTCACCGGCGGCATGGTTATGCCTGGGCAGACCGCCAAATCGGTCTGGGGAGTCACATTCACCTGGCCCGCCGGTATGCCAGGGCAGTTTCCCGTCCACGACGCGGCACACCTCGTCATCAAAGATATCGAACACTGGCGCGACTACGTCAAGGTTCCCCCCGTCCTCTATCCTGACGAGGTCTGGGAGCAAGCCGTCGATCAGGCCAACGCCATCGACCGCAGCGAGCAGTTTGTCTGTCCCTTTGTGGCTCCCGGCATTTTCGAGCAGTGCCATCATCTGTCGGAAATTCAGCATTGCCTCATGTATCTACTTACAAACCCGGACGAAATGCACGACCTCATTCAAACCATCACCGACTGGGAACTTGCCCTGGCCGAACAGTTCGTGAAATATCTTAAACCGGACGGTCTGTTCCACCATGACGACTGGGGCACTCAGACCACCACCTTTATGAGCCCCGCCATGTTTGAGGAGTTTTATTACCCTGCCTACAAGCAGGTCTACGGCTATTACAAGAGCCACGGCGTACAGCTCATCGTCCACCACTCCGACTCCTATGCCGCGACCCTCGTACCTTACATGATCGACATGGGCATCGACATCTGGCAAGGCCCTCAAAGCACCAACAACATCCCCGAACTCATCCGCAAATACGGCGGACAGATCAGCTTCATGGGAGGCATCGACTCCGGTTGGGTGGACCGGCCGGACTGGACGCAGGAGCACATCGCCGAAGTTGTGCGCCGGGTGTGCGGCGAATGCGGAACACACTACTTCATCCCCTGCGCGTCACAGGGGCTGTCCATAAGCACCTATCCCGGCGTGTATGAAGCCGTAAGTACCGAAATCGACAAGCTCAGCAAAGAAAAATTTCCCCGGATTTAATTGTCAGGAGGAACTGGATATGTCTCTGGAATCTGTCAAAACAGCCGTAGAAAACGGCAAGGTAAAAAAGATCGAAGGTGTTGTGCAGGAGGCCTTAGACGAAGGCTGCTCCGCCGCCAAAATCCTGGATGCCATGATCGGCGTCATGGACGGTGTCGGCGACAAGTTTCAGCGCAACGAGATCTTCGTGCCGGAAATGCTGGTCTCCGCCCTTACCATGAAAAAAGGCGTGGCCGTTCTCAAGCCTTATCTGGGCGCCGGGGAAGCCGTCAGCCATGGAAAATTCATCATTGGAACGGCCAAGGGCGATTTGCACGACATCGGCAAAAACCTCGTAGCCATGATGCTCGAGAGTGCCGGTTTCGAGGTTATCGACCTCGGCGTGGACGTCCCTGCCGAAAAATTCACCGAGACGCTGCGCGAAAATCCCGATTGCCGCCTGGTGGGCCTGTCGGCACTTCTGACCACAACCATGGACAACATGAAAACCACCGTTGCCGCCATCCGGGCGGAATTTCCCTCCGTAAAAATCATGGTGGGCGGCGCTCCCATCACGCCGGAATTTGCGCAGAGCATCGGCGCGGATGCTTATACAACCGACGCCGGCTCCGCAGCCAGCAAAGCCAAGGAGCTGGCGGACTGACCGCCGGAACAAATACGAAAAGCGCAAAAGTGGTTACAGTATAAAGCAAAAAGCCTTGCAGCTATTGAAGCTACAAGGCTTTTTAATGGTGGGGGATGGTGGATTCGAACCACCGTAGGCAATGCCAACAGATTTACAGTCTGCTCCCTTTGGCCACTCGGGAAATCCCCCGCATTTTGAAAGGTGGAGCTGGTGAAGGGAATCGAACCCCCAACCTGCGCATTACAAGTGCGCTGCTCTGCCTTTGAGCCACACCAGCTCGTACATTTGAAGCCTTGCTATAATAACAAACGCTTGTTTATTTGTCAATATAAAAATCATTCCGTTATCCGGGAATTGACATTTTTCTGTCGACGGTCTAAACTTATTTTATGAAACACATACTCACCATGCCCGAAAACAGCTCTGCTGTGGCCGCTTTTACCATGGATGACGACACAATGGAACCGTACATTATGACCGGCCAGATCGTGCCGGTGGAATTGTCCCTGCCGGCGGTTGGCGAGTGCGGCCTGTTTTATCTGAACGGCAGGACACTTGTACGCCAATACTGTGAAGACAGCTTTTCAAATGTTTACTTGCTGTGCCTGAACCGTGCGAAGGCCAGGCTGGATGTGGCCGTTCCGGCCGGTTCCGGGCGCAAGGTCGTCTGCCTTGGACGGCTACTTTTCGATAAAAATCCGCCGCTTCCATTTGCCTAATATAGGCATAAAAGAGAAATTCCCAAATTTTCTTGCGCGATCCCTCATCCAAGCTTATTATGTGTTTACCCCATATAACCAACGCGAATTTAAACAAAATATTTAAGGAGGGTTCAACGTGCTAACGAACGAGTATCTACGGCGGGTATACGCCTCCGTGGAAAGGCGCAATGCGGGCCAGGCGGAATTCCTGCAGGCGGTGCAAGAAGTCTTTGAAAGTCTTGAGCTGATCATGGACAAGCACCCGGAATACGAGAAAAACGGCATCATGGAGCGCTTTGTGGAACCTGAACGTTTTGTCATTTTCTCCGTACCTTGGGTGGACGACGCCGGCAAAGTACAGGTCAACCGTGGTTTCCGCGTACAATTCAACAGCGCCATCGGTCCCTATAAAGGCGGTCTGCGCTTTCATCCCTCCGTCAACGAGTCCGTTATTAAGTTCCTCGGCTTCGAGCAAGTCCTGAAAAACAGCCTGACGACGCTGCCCATGGGCGGCGGCAAGGGCGGCTCCGATTTCGATCCCCATGGCAAGTCCGACGGAGAAGTCATGCGCTTTTGTCAGAGTTTCATGACCGAACTGTACCGCCATATCGGCCAGTTCGCGGACGTGCCCGCCGGCGATATCGGCGTAGGCGGCCGGGAAATCGGCTACCTGTTCGGCCGGTATAAAAAAATCACCGGCCGTTTCGACAGCGCAGTCCTCACCGGCAAAGGGCTCCCCTTTGGTGGAAGCCTGGCCCGTACGGAAGCCACCGGCTACGGCCTGTGCTATTATATCGGCGTAGGCGGCCGGGAAATCGGCTACCTGTTCGGCCGGTATAAAAAAATCACCGGCCGTTTCGACAGCGCAGTCCTCACCG
>Ga0183099_1001012_pt1 | contig 17383 bp, 17 predicted proteins | sample Biomet1_FD_127788 | JGI IMG/M metagenome (GOLD analysis project Ga0183099, IMG submission 127788) | Microbial communities from bioreactor (seeded with anoxic lake sediment) at LBNL, California, USA - Biofuel metagenome 1 | ecosystem: Engineered > Bioreactor > Anaerobic > Unclassified ... | reverse complement strand
AGATCAAACCGTGCCAGTCTGCCGCTTGCTGGGTTCGGCTATTCGTTGATGTCGCGCTTTATGCGTTCATACTCCTCTTTGTTCACCTCGCCCCGGGCATAGCGCTTCTTCAAAATCTCCAGTGCGGAATCCTCATGAGCACTGCCGGATGTGGGGCTTTTGCGGCCAATCCTTGTCAGTATGATGAACACAAGAGCGAGCAGCAGCACCAGCATCAACCCGCCGCTGAGGGGCGACATCATGTGCGAACCGCCATACATCCCATACCCGGTGCCAGAATCGGAATTGTACTGGCAAAACGGACGGAAGGGGTCGAAAGATGCGAGGGGAATCACTGCGTTGTACGACATTATTTGCATGAACATGGCGAAACTCCTTAAGCTGGAGAAGTGAGGCTGCCCCCCTGTGCCCCTTGTCGGGCTGGCTGGTGCTGGCTAGGAAAGGGGGACGTGGGCAGAGCCTGGGAAGTGTATTCTTGTGACGAGTATTCACAGAACCAGAGGGAGGCCATATATGCAAGGGTATTTTTTGCGGAACCGAAGGCACAGAGACTGGGCCTGACTTGCCCTTAGCCTTTTCAGCTTGAATGTCCCTTGCCTCTGAACCCTGTACAGAGCACAATGCCAAGTACAGAACGTTATTTTTCAATAACATAATCAGGCACCCAGGAGAGAGAATATGAAGATATATACGTTGCGCATGCCCAAGGATAAGGCGGCGATGAAGCAGTCCCACATCTTTGAGGCAACGCCAGGCGCGGGCAAGGGGTGCATTTGCCTGCCCAAGTCGCTGTGCCAGGCCGCCAATACGGCGCAAACCGTGGGGGTGGAGCAGTACATGTGCTTAAGTGGTGAGGGAATGTGGGAAAAAACCTTCGGATATACGGGAGATATTTGCCCGGAGTGCTTGGCCGCGTTGCCGCGAAGGGGCTAGACCTTCGCGCCGAAGGCTTGAGTGCGCTATCTTGCCTCGCACACAAAAATTCGCCCCGCTTTGGGGATGCGGGGCGGCCTGATTGCTGCGGGGAGCTGCTGGCTGCGGAAGGCACCAGCGCTAGGTTTACAGGAGAGTAAGACGGGAGCGGCTTACTTGATTCTCCACTGCTTGGGCGCGAACTCGACGATGCGGAAGGTTTTGGTGGAGTGGCAGTTGGGGCATTCCACCTCAACAACCGGAGCCAGCGGATATTCTTCCATAACATGCTTGCAGCTACACGTAAAAATGGGGCGCAGCATGCCTTTTTTACCAGGGATCAAGGAACCAGTGATTGTTTTCATACCCACCAGATAACACTGGGGGGCAGGGAAGTCCAGATACGCAGGTTTACCTGTTTGCCCCAGGCCACAGGCACGCATGGCGGCGGAACCTGCTGAGCGGCGCCCGCATGCCCCTGGCGTGTATCCTTTGCCCTTTGGCTTTGCGTCCACAGCCCCTTGGTCACGGGAGATGCTCATACCTGCCTTTGTCCTGTGTTTGTTGCTAACATGCTCATTATGCACAGCATCTCAAGATATAGCCGTAGTGCCAAAGCGCGTAGCTGTCACCTTCACTCGACTTTGCCCCACCCCTCGTCCATGTACATTATGTCATTTTAGACAGAGCAGCCCCCTCGGCGCGCCGCCTGCGTGCTGTTTGTTATTGGGCAGAAGATGGCCAGGGGAGGGCAGGAACCATGAAAGAATACAGCGAAGCGGAGCGGGCGATCATTCGCCTGCATCTGTGGATGGAGCGGGGCGGCGGAACCCTGTTTGGTTTGGGCCGCTTGCATCTTTTGGAGCGCATCGAAACGTGCGGCTCTCTCAAGGCTGCGGCGGAAGAACTGGGCATGAGCTATCGCGCCGCCTGGGGTAAGCTGAAGGCTTCTGAAGAAGTCCTTGGCCTCTCTTTGGTCGAAAAGGTGGGCGGCAACAAATCCGGCTGCCGGTTAACGCCGGATGGCCTTGCCTTGGCCCAGGCCTACCGGACGTGGTTTGCCGAGGTGGAACGCTATGCCGTGGTGCAAGCCAACGCCCTGTTCCCCTTTCTGTGCGACCACTTTTCAGAGGGAAAACGGTGTGTCCCCTCCGCTGATACAAATTCATGTGTTTTACAAAACATATCAAAATAATTGAATAAAGTTTGACGCAGACCGTGCGCTATGCCATATCTGACACAATAAGGTCCGAAGAGGGCCATGGCTTCGCCCACCTGGTCGGGGTCAGGAGGATGATACAAGGAGGACGCATGAGCGTATCACGGCGAGGGTTTATCAAACTGCTCGGGGCTGGCACGGCCTGCCTGGGGCTGTCCAAACTTGGGCTGGATCTTGGGCCAACGCAGGCGTATGCGGCGGGTCTCAAGACCGAGGGCAGCAAGGAGTCCATCTCCATCTGCCCATTCTGTTCCTGTGGCTGCAACACGTTGGTTCATGTCAAAGATGGCAAGATCATCAACATTGAGGGCGACCCCGACTACCCCATCAGCGCGGGTGGCCTGTGCGCCAAGGGCGCGGCCCTGCGCTCCCTGCACGTGAGCCCCAACCGCATCACCAAGCCCAAGTATCGCGCCCCCGGCAGCAGCAAGTGGGTGGAGAAGGATTGGGATTGGATGCTTGAGAAGATCGCGCGCAAGATCAAGGATCAGCGCGATAAGGACTTCACGACCAAGAACGCCGATGGCGTCGAGGTCAACCGCCTGGAGACCGTGTTCTCCCTGGGCTCGTCCCAGATGTCCAATGAAGAGTGCGCCGTCGCTCACCACTCTCTGCGCAGCCTGGGTATCGTCCACATGGACCACCAGGCCCGAGTTTGACACAGCCCCACTGTACCGGCTCTGGCAGAGTCGGTTGGACGCGGCGCAATGACTCAGCATTACACGGACATCGCCAACGCTGATGCCGTTCTCATCATGGGCAGCAACGCTGCCGAACACCATCCCATTTCGTTCCGTTGGGTGCTGAAGGCCAAGGAAGCGGGCGCGACGATCATCCACGTCGACCCCAAATTCTCGCGCACTTCCGCCCGTTGCAACTACCACGTGCCCCTGAGAAGCGGCACGGACATCGCCTTTTTGGGCGGTATGGTGAAGTACATTCTGGAAAAGAAGCTCTTCTTCTCCGAATACGTGCTGAACTACACCAACGCCAGCTTCCTGGTGGGCGAGAAGTTCTCCTTCAAAGACGGCCTGTTTTCCGGGTTCGACGCCGCCAAGAAAAAATACGACAAGGGTGCCTGGGCCTTTGAGAAGGACGAAAAGGGCATGGTCAAGCGCGACAAGACGCTGGCCCACCCTCGTTGCGTCATCAACGTGCTCAAGGCCCACTACGATCGCTACAACCTGGACACAGTCAGCCAGGTTACCGGCGTTTCCAAAGAGAATCTGCTGAAGGTGTACGATGCTTTCTCCGCCACCGGTAAGCCGGACAAGGCCGGCACCATGCTTTACGCCCTGGGTTGGACCCAGCACACGGTGGGCGTGCAGAACATCCGCCTGGCGGGCATCATCCAGCTGCTGCTGGGCAACTTCGGCGTGGCGGGCGGCGGCATCAACGCCCTGCGCGGCGAGCCCAACGTTCAGGGCAGCACAGACCATGCCCTGCTCTACGGCTACATGCCCGGCTACCATAACGCGCCTCTCTCCACCTGGAAAACCCTTGAGGATTACCAGAAGGCCAACACGCCCAAGACCGTGGATCCCTTGAGCGTGAACTGGTGGCAGAACCGGCCCAAGTACATCGTCAGCCTGCTCAAGGGCTGGTTTGGCGAGAATGCAACCAAGGAGAACGACTTCTGCTACGGCCTGTTGCCCAAACTTGATCCGGGCATGGACTGTTCGCACCTGTTCATCTTCGACCGCATGTACCAGGGCAAGATCAAGGGCGGCCTGCTCTTCGGCCACAATCCCTGCCAGAGCTTCCCCAACTCGAACAAGGTACGCAAAGCTTGGGACAAGCTGGACTGGTTGGTTGTGGGCGAGGTGTTCCACAATGAGAGCACGGACAACTTCAAGCGCCCCGGAGTCGACCCCAAAAAGTGCAAGACCGAGATATTCCTGCTGCCCAGCGCCTACCGCGCCGAGAAAGAGGGAACCATCTCCAACTCCGGCCGTTGGCACATGTGGCACTACAAGGCCATTGAGCCGCTGGGCCAGTCCAGGAGCATGGGCGACATGTTCGTGGAAATCATGAACCGCGTGCGCGAGCTGTACAAGAAAGAGGGCGGAGCCTTCCCCGATGCCATCCTGAAGCACAAGGTCATCGAGAAGTTCGACGCCGAGGAAATGACCAGACGCATCAACGGCTACTTCACCAAGGATATCAAGATCGGCGACAAGGAGTACAAGAAGGGCCAGTTGGTTCCGGGCTTTCCCAACCTCCAGGTCGATGGCTCCACCAGCAGCCTGTGCTGGGTGTATTGCGGTGGCTACACAGATGCCGAGGGCAACTTGGCCAAGCGCCGCGACCTGACCCAGACCCCCATGCAGGCCAAGATCCACCTGTACCCGAAGTTCGCCTGGGCTTGGCCCGTGAACCGCAGGGTGCTGTACAACCGCGCCAGCGTGGACATGAACGGCAAGCCCTACAATCCGGCCAAGGCCGTCATTGAGTGGGACGGCACCAAGTGGGTGGGCGATGTGCCCGACGGCCCGGCCAAGCCCATGGCCCAGGGTGGCCCCTACCCCTTCATTATGCAGACCGAAGGCCACGGCCAGTTGTACGGCCCAGGCCGTGAGGACGGGCCTTTGCCCGAGCACTACGAGCCGGCGGAGACCCCGCTTGCAGTGAACCCCTTCTCTGCGCAGATGAGCAATCCGTGCATGAAGATGGTGCATGGCAGCGAGTACGACGTCTTGTGCAAGAATGCCGACCCGAAGTACCCCATCGTGCTGACGACCTATTGCATGACCGAGCACTGGTGCTCTGGCTCGGAAACACGCAACGGCCCGGCCCTGCTTGAGGCCGAACCGCAGCAGTATGTGGAGATGAGCCCGCAGCTGGCGGCGGAACGGGGCATCAAAAACGGCGACGTTGTGGACGTGGTAAGCATGCGTGGCAAGGTGCAGGCGGTGGCCATGGTCACTGTGCGCATCAAGCCTTTCCAGGTCATGGGCAAAACCGTGCATCTGGTGGGCATGCCCTTTGCCTTCGGTTGGACCAAGCCCAAATGCGGCGATGCGGTGAATAGGCTGACTACTTCGGTGGGCGACCCCAATACCACCATCCCGGAGTACAAGGCCTGCTTGGTGAACCTGAAGAAGGCCACCAAGGTCACCGAGCTGTAAGCTCAGTCCTTAAGACCAAAGGAGCGAAACCATGCCCAAGGCGATACTCATAGACACCACCAAATGCACGGCCTGCCGTGGTTGTCAGGTGGGCTGCAAGGAGTGGAAGAATTATCCTCCCGTGGCGACCAAGCAGCGCGGAACCCATCAGAACCCCCCGGACCTCGGTCCGTACAACGTCAAGCTCGTGCGCTTCTCGGAGCACATGGAGGCCGACGGCACCGTGAAGTGGAACTTCTTCCCAGACGCCTGCCGCCACTGCCTGGACGCCCCCTGCAAATCCGGCGCGAGCCTGGAGGATTCCATCATTCAGGATCCTGCCACCGGAGCGGTGATCTACACCGAGAAGACGGCCAAGGAGGACTTTGAGACCATCAAAAACTCCTGCCCGTACGACATCCCCCGGCTGGACCCAAAAACCAAGCGCATCATCAAATGCGACATGTGCATCGACCGCGTTCGGGCCAACCTGCTGCCCATGTGCGTGAAAAGCTGCGCCATGGGCGCCATGACCTTCGGCGAGCGCTCGGACATCCTGGACAAGGCCGCTAAGCGCCTGGTGGCCGTACAGAAGGAGTTCCCAAAAGCCCAGCTGTGCGACATGGAAAACGTGAGCGTCATTTATCTCATCACCGACGCCCCGGCCAAGTACCACAAGTTCGCCGTGGCCGATGCCTCTGACACCAAGGGGTACATGACACGTAAGGAAATGCTGGCCGGCTTGCTTTCGCCGCTGCGCAAGGGCGCAGGCCAGTTCCAGGGTTAGACGGAAACGAAACGCGTTGAGACCCGCGGGGCCGCTCGGTTTCTCCAGAGCCGGGCGGTCCCGCCACTCTTTTTTTTGACTGCAAGGAGCACACATGCACAGCATCAGCCAAGAATCCGCGGCCCTGAGGAGCATTGAAGCCTCCCTGACACGGGCCAACAACGACATTCCGGCGCTGAAGGCGCTCTTTGCCGCCTTTGGCCCGCTCCTGGCCGAACGCGCCCGCCTACGCGTCGATGCTCCGGGTTGGCGCGGCCCTAAGCTTGCCATCGATGCCGAGCGCTTCAGCCAAGGTGCGTTTGTTTTGGCGCAAACCGAATTTGGCGGTGGCTTTGAGGACATGAGTGAACATTTGCCCGCCGCCGCCCAGAAGTTGCTGCCGATTATGGCGCAATCCTTTCCGGCCATTGCTGCGGAAGTAAATGCCCTTGGCGCGGCCTTGGCCTCCGGCGCTCTTGCCCCGCAGGCGTTGGTCGCAGCGGGCTTTGGCGAGCCTCTGGAGGTGCCGGGCGTGTCGCAGCAAACACTATTGTTTGCCGCAGCCGAGTTGGTTCGCCCGTTTTTGGAACGCCAGGCCCAGGACCTGGCGGCGCTGGTGCAGGAATTGCCTTGGCACCACGCCAACTGCCCGGTGTGCGGCGGTGCGCCGAACATGAGCATGTTACGCCGCGTTCAGGAGGATGGGGAGTTCATCCAGGCACACGGCGGGCGGCGTTTTCTGCGCTGCTCCTGCTGCGCCACGGAGTGGACCCACAACCGCGTGTGTCTTGCCCGGGGTGCGGTTGCGAGGAACCGGATGAACTGCTGGTGCTGCGCGCCCCGGACCGGGCGCAGGAACGCGCCGATGTCTGCCTGCGCTGCAAAACCTTTATCCTTTGCCTGGATACGGGCGAAATGGTGGACATCCCTGACCCGGATGTGGCCGCCCTGGCCATGCTGCCCCTGGAAATGAGAGCCCGCGAGCAAGGGTATGTCCCGCTGGCGGAGCACCCTTGGAGTCATTTTTAGTCCGAAAAGAGTAGGCACCAGCGGGCTGCGCTGGTCGCCAGTTTGTTGATTTGGGAATGGAAAGAGGTGTGCGGAGGGGCGAGCGTCTCGGTTTATGCCGGGAGCAGTCTCCTCCGCTCTCTTTTATCATGATCCTGCCCTCGCTTCCTCCCTTTCTTCCCTTCTTCGCAATACTCGCAAACCAAACCACAGTGACTCTTGGTAGCCCTTTGGCGGCTGGGGCTCCTATATTTTGCGCGTGCGTTCCACCGAGTGTGCTTAAGTCGAGCTGATAAATCCCCTTAAAATAGGCGCAAATTAACATTAATGTTTTTCAGATGTCTGCATGGCTTGTGATGAAATCATGTTTTGCATGAAAATGTTATTTATGAACATTGTTGCTTGACTACGCACATTGAATGCGTGAATACTCGTAGTGGGTTTGGTTAATGAGAGAGCCTCTTGCACGCCGGGGGGGAAAGTCTTTGGATTGGAGCCTTCATGGATCGAGAGAGTATCGAACGCCACAGGAAGTCTCTGTTACGCGTTTTGCCAATAATATCTGGATATATCAATGCATTTGCTTCCATTAATAAGCGATGGGGTGCGGCGATTACCGTGGGTATGATCGAAACGGGCCGCATGGACCAGGAAGCGGCAACGCTTTTTAATCCGCTCATTCACGACATGGGCTCCACCAAAGAAAAGTTCCGCCTTATCCAAGATCGGCTTATAGCTGCGATACTTGGCGAAATTGTAAAACGGATAGCCCAGGAACTTGCGGACGCCGCCACCTTCGCCATCAATATCCTCAAGCGCAACCTGTATGAGCGAACAGCAGATGTCGGCTACTTTGCAACCGATAGTGAACTCCAACGCCTTCTGACTTTGTCGCCGGATGATACTGACCTGGATGAGGCGGGGGGGCGTATGGCTCTGCGCCTGGCCGAGTATCAAAAAGAATACACGGTGTATGATGAGATCATTGCCCTCGATACGGAGGGACGTGTCCGTGTACATTTGGACAAAAGCAGCCCCATCACCCGCTCCAGCGACCCCTTGCTGCGTCAAACCCTGGCCGTGGATCCCAGCGGCTCAGGCGACAAGTATATCGAAACCTTCCGCAGTACCGACCTACGCCCCGGCAAAGGGAGCGCGCTGGTCTATTCCCAAACCATACTGGCCCCAAACGGGGTAACACAGCTCGGCGTGCTTTGCCTGTGCTTTGATTTTGAGGACGAAATGCGGCGAGTGTTTGGCGACCTCGCCCAGGGCAATGGAGTGGTCACGGTGTGTATTTTGGACGAGCAGGGCCGGGTTATTGCCTCCGCAAATCCTAAAGTGGCGCCTTTGGGCGCGAACATGCCTTTGGTGTTGGACCGCGATTGCGATCTCATCGAACTCGGAGGCCGCCAATACCTCGCCACCACCCAAAAAACGGACGGCTATCAAGGGTTTTACGGCCTCACGTGGTATGGGCACGCTCTGGTTGAACTGGAAAAGGCCTTTGCCGCGGATACGCAGAGCGGATTGCCTGAGGACGCGCTGACGGACATGGAGCGCGTCTCAGAAGAATTGTATAGCATCCAGCAGGTCAGCGACGATATTTTGGGCGATATGACCTTGGATAGCCAAAATGGCCAGGTCAAAGCCGCCAAGTTTGAAGCGGATGGTTTTGTCGAGGTGCTGCGCTTTGTAAACACCATCGGACACGAAATAGGCCAGATGTTCAAGGAGTCCATTGCCGGGCTGGAGGCGACGATTCTCGCCTCGCATACGCATGGACTGCAGTTCCGGGCATTTCAGGCGAACAATATTGCGGACCGCAACCTCTATGAGCGGGCTAATGATATTTGCTGGTGGGCGTTAACACCGCGTTTCCGCGAAGCTTTGGGCCGACTTGCCGTTGCGGGCTTGGGTGAAGCGGAACGCCAGGATTTGCGCCAGAACCTACAGTGTATCAATGACCTGTACACGCCCTATTTGCGGCTGGCCCTGGCTGATGAGCAGGGGGAGATTGTGGCGGTATCTGACCCGCCAGCCGGCCTGGATGACCGCTGTGCAACCGGGGCCTGCCACCATGGGCAATCCTTTGTGGGCGAGCATCTGCACCCGGACCTGATGCAGCATGCGCTGCGCCTACCTTCCACTGCCCAGTACACTGTTTCGCCCTTTGAACCCACACCTCTGTATGGAAATCGCCCCACCTACATTTATGCTACAGCAGTACGCGCACCGGAGAATGACAACAAAGTGGTGGGGGTGCTGGCGGTTGTCTTCGATGCTGAACCTCAGCTCACGGCCATGCTGGAGGATGTGCTCCCGCGCGATGATGCCAAGAATCCCCTGGCGGGGAGTTTGGCGCTGTTTGTGGAACGCACGGGCCGCATTGTCGCCTCCACCAGCGTACAACACATCGCCGGTCAATCCATGAGCTTGCCGGAGAGCTTTACGAGCCTTGAGCGTGGTCAGCGTGCCTGGGACACTTTGCGGCTGGATGGCCGCGCCTATTTGGTCGGCTGCCAAAGCTCTGCCGGATACCGCGAATTTAAAATAAGCGACGGGTACGAAAACAACCTGCTTTGCTTGGTGTGCATGCCCGTATAGGGGGAGGGTGCTTCTCCCTATTATCCCCTTCCCTTGACCCTGCCGCGTCGTTAGGCTGGTGAGAGCGCCTCGACAACCAGGGCCAACACACCGCAGATTATACCAAAGACGCAGACTCCGAACCAGCCGAAGGCGTGGAACGCCTGCGCGCCCACAGCGCTGCCGATGGCTCCGCCAACGAACATCATGGTCATGTACACAGTGTTCAAGCGGCTGCGTGCTGCTGCGTCCAGCGCATACACCCGCGCTTGGTTGGAGATCATGGCCGCCTGCAAGCCTGCATCCATGAGGATGATGCCGATGACAAGGGCTGCCATGGATTCGCGCCCAAACCAAAACAGCGCAAAGGAAAGGCCCACAGCAGCGGACCCCAGGGAAATGATCCTGCTGTGCCCGCCCTTGTCCACCAGCTTGCCCACAAGCGGTGCAGTCATGACGCCGACAACGCCGACGATGCCCAGAGTGCCCACAACGGAACTGCCGAGGTTGAAGGGCGGCTGCTCCAAAAAGAAGGCCAGGGTGGTCCAGAAGGAAACGAAACCCGCAAAGAGCAGCGCTTGCACCAGTCCGGACTTGCGCAAGGTGCTGTGCTGGACAAAAAGCTGTGCCAGGGAATGCAATAACTGGCGGTAGGTCATGGCCGCAACAGGGGCCACGCGCGGCAGCCACAACGCCAGGCCAGCGGCCAGCATCAGAGCGGAAACGCTGGCAAAGCCGAACATCATTCTCCAGGAACCAAACTCGGAAATAAAGCCGCTGACAGTGCGCGAAAGCAAAATGCCAGTCAGCAGGCCGGACATGACCAGCCCCACAACCTTGCCCTTTTCGTGATTGGGGGCCAGGTGCGCTGCCATGGGCACGATTTGCTGGGCCACTGTGGCCAGCGCGCCGACAGCAAAACTAATCGCCGCCAAGGCGGCCATGCCAGGGGCAAGAGCCGCGCCGGCAAGTGAAATCGCCAGGGCAATGGTGGTCCAAACGATGAGCCCGCGCCGTTCAAAGCTATCCCCCAAAGGGGAAAGCAGAAGTAGCCCGGCCGCGTAGCCCACCTGCGTCATCACTGGAATCAACGTCACGGCCAGAGCGGAGCCTGGAAACTCCCGCGCGAGAATGCCCAGCATGGGCTGATTGTAGTAGATGCTTGCCACGCTGAGACCGGCCGCAAAGGCCATGAGCAGGACCACGCGCTTGCTGAGGGCTGGAGTCTCGACGGCCTGAGTCTTTATTGGTGTTGTTCCCATATCGGTTGCCTCGCTGCTTTTTATAAATACGATACGTTCCGTATCTAAATTGCCGGGAGAGAGAAGTCAACAGCAGCGGGCGCGAAAATGTTGGTTCTGAGGGGGGGATTGAAATGGCGTGTATGGAAAGGTTGTTGGGCGCAGAGAGAATAAGAGTTGGCGTGCTACGCGGTGACGGAGGCGAAGACGAGGCCAGCCAACTGGAGCACGAAGTCATCTGTCAGGGGTTGATGCTCCAAAAGCAGGCGGTGAAAAATCGGGGCATACAGCGCATCGATCAGAATTTCCAGGTCCACATCCGGCCGAATTTCCCCGGTTTCGATGCCACGGCGCAGTACCGCTTTTGTGGCGTTGCGGCGAGGCGTCAGGTAGCCCTCCACAAAGGTTTCCATGGTCTTGGGGTCTGATTGGCCAAGGGCGATGAGCTCACGGATGATTTTGCCGGTTGCACCGCGGTAGGCCTCTGCCAGCATGCGCATCTGCGCTGTAATGTCCGCCATTGCGGATTCCGTGTGCGGAAAGGTGATGCGCGGCAAGGTGGCGGCCATGAAGGCCTCCATAGCCACTGCGCCTTTGTTGGGCCACCAGCGGTACAGTGTGGCCTTGCTTACCCCGGCCTTGGCGGCAATGCCTTCCATGGAGAGCTTGGCGAAGCCGGATTCCTCCAGCAATGTGTTGGTGGCCTCCAGCGCCAGCATGCGGCAGGTGCTGCTGCGTGGGCGGCCGGGAGGGCGCTTCTTTACTGCGTGCGTCATGGCTCGTGCCGCCTCTGGGCAGTCCGTTTTCCCCTTGGCAGCGGAGCAAGCAAGAGCGCCTGGTGGGGCTGACAGTACCGGAGGGGGATGGTTCGCATAGGGCTTTTTCGTAAGCCAGCAGCAGCTTAAAGTCCAGAGGGCGTGGTGATGAGGCAGTGTTGTCCGCACGCATAAAAAAATCTGCGCCCCACCCGTGAGGGCAAGGCGCAGATCGAGAGAAGACTGAAGGAGTTGTGCTGCTAGGCCTGGGCCACGGCTTCTTCGTGTCCGGCCATGGACTTGCGGGCCTTGAACATGGCACCCAGGATGATGACCGCACCCAAAAGAAGGGCAGCGCACATGATGACAAAGCTGACCTTGTCCATAATGGCGACCCGCTCCGGGGCGATGTCCATAAGCCCAAGCTGAGCCAAGTATTTGGGCAGTGCCAGGGCACGGCTGACGGCAACGATGAGCATGATGGAGCCCATGACGACCTTGATCATGACCTCGCGCACCAGTGTGGTGCCGATGGCGCCCAACTGCACACCCAGCAGGGAGCCGGCCAGGATGATGACGGTGAGACGGATGTCGACCATGCCGTGCATGGCCCAGTTGACGGTGCCGCCCAGGCCCATGGCAAAGGCAATGACCAGCTCGGAGGCGGAGGAGACCAGACCGCCAACGCCCATGACGTAGATCATGCCCGGAACGCCGATGAAGCCGCCCACGGCGATGGTTGCAGCCAGCATACCGGTGGCGAAGCCCACGGGCAGGGTGAACCACAAGGAGATGCGCACGTTGGCGGTCTTGAAGTAGATCATGGGCCACAGGTTGATGCTTTGCAGACGCTTGGCCAGGGCCGGGGTTTCGTCTTTGCCCGTGGAGTTCCGAGACTTCATCGCATCATAGAACACGTAGCCGCCCACGATGACCAGCACGGCCACGAAGGAGGCGCTGACGTACAGGTTTGAGCCCGCTTGGCCCCAGGCGTCCAGAATCATGTTTTGAATTTTGATGCCAACCTGAACGCCGATGCCTGCGCTGGCGGCCATGACAAGACCGAGTTTGATATCCACCTGACCGTAGCGGAAGCGTTTGATGGCGCCCACCAAAGCCTTGGGGAACTTGTGGCACATGTTGCTGGCCACGGCCACAGTGCCGGGAACGCCCAGGCTCATCATACCCGGGGTAAGCACGAAGGCGCCGCCGGAGCCGATGAACCCGCTGACCAGGCCGCCGATGAAGCCGACGATAAACAAAAAGATGATGGACGAGGTGTTCAGATCAATAAATTTCAAACTATCGAGTGCGACATCCATGATACTGTTCTCCTTGGCGCGCGGATTAGGCGTTGAGGGTGGCGCGCACTTCGGGGCGCTTGGTCTGCGTGGGCTGAGCGGTCTTTACGGTGCGCTTGGCTTCGATGCCCAGGGCGCTCCACAGATTGGAGGCGAACCCGCCGTGCACGTAGGACACCAGGAACACCGTGGCGATGGGCCCGGCGGCGTAGTAGCCCCCGCGTGAAAACATCTCGGTCAGGGCGTTGGCGTTTTGGAAAATGGTTCCGTAAATCGCTGCGCTGGCCGCGCCAAAAGCAATCATCTTGAACATCGCCTGCTTTTTCGTCGTCACATGAGCCATGATTTCCTCCAATCGTTTGTATTTGTGACGGTTCTGCCGTCTTTTAAACACTGTGTCGCGGTCCTGCGTGCGCTCAGCATTTGAGCGAGAATTCTGGAACCATGAGTGCCGCGTGCTTTCGCTCCGTTTCTGGGCGGCGGGTAATGACAAACTCCACACGCCTCAGCTCCAGGCTCACGGCATTCAGGACATCGTCGCGCTGGCCTTGGCGCAAAATGTGCGCGCAATGCACGCCGCGTCGTTCAGCCTCCAGCAGCAGCGGTTGCCCCGCCTCTTTTGCCCAGGCCTCAAAGTCGCTGCCCCGGCGGTTGGTGGTGCCCACGGTCAGCAGCACCAGGTCAAAGCCCAGCCGTTCCGCCAGGTTGACGCTATAGGTGACCATGGCCTCAGGCACGCCGTCTTCCTCGGCCAGCACCATGATCTTGCGGTGCTCGGCATGGAAAACGCCTAAAATTTCACGGGCAAGGTCCGTCTCGCCAGCCTCGGCCAGGGAAAGAGCCTCGCCGTAGGCCTCCACGGCCTCGCGCCAGCCGCCGCGCAGGCGCAAGGATATTCCCTTGTTGGCCTGGCGTTCGCCGGCATTGTCGCGGGTGGTCTTGGTGGACTTGGGCATGGGATTCTCCGCTGAACCTGGACTTAAGCCTTCAGGCTGGGGCGCGGGCGCTTGGTCTGCTCTCTGCACGGGGGCGGTCTTGGCGCGTTTTGCTTCGCCTTTCCCCAAAACACTCATGGTTTCCTGCGAAAGGTTGCGCTCGGCAAAGGCGGCAGCGGCGTAGGTTGTTTCCAGTGTGTCTTTCAGGCTGTTCATAGCGACCCCTTGGGTTGGCGTTTCTTCGTTGGCCCGAATCTTTCAAGGGATGTGCCGGAGCATGTATCTGGCGTAATAGGCTGAAATTTATGATGATGATGTTTTTGGACGATCGCCTGGAGATGCACTGCCTGTTGCATTATGCAACGCAAATGCAGTTGTTGTGGCGCAACATGCTGAAATGATTGATAGTGCATTATGCAACACCCCGTGTGTTGTACTGTTGCAAATAGCAACACACCCGAGGTCCAGAGGAAAAGAAACGGCAAGCATTTTGACACCGAGATAAATGCAAGGGTACACAGGGCAGGGCGGTAAAGGGTTTGCGCCGTTTTTGCCACCAAACGAGGAGGCGGGATGATCTTTTTTCGGAAAAGTGAAGAAGAGGTGGCCGGGCCATCCAAGGGGCTGGATGACATCAAGGCCCAGGTGCGGGAAGCTGCCTTGCCTCCCTCTGTGGCTCAGGTGGTGGCTAAGGAGATGGAGCGGCTGGACCGTACTGATCCCTCCGTGGGAGAGTATGCCATCGGCCTGGCCTACATAGATTGGTTAAGCTCGCTGCCCTGGAACACCGCCACCGAGGACTGCCTGGACTTTGCCCGCGTGGAAAAGAGCCTGAGTGGCAGCCACTTTGGGCTAGAGCACGTGAAGGAGCGCTTGCTGGAGTACCTGGCCGGGCGCACCCTGGCGGCCAGCGCGCCGCCGCATGTGCTGGTGGTGGATGATGAAGAGATCGCCCGCACCAACCTGGAGCATGTGCTGAAAAAAGAGGGCTACGCCGTGCGCACGGCAGCCAACGGCGTTGAGGCGCTGGAACTGGTGCGCGCCTGGAGTTTCGACCTCATCGTCACCGACCTGAAAATGGATAAGATGGATGGGATGACGCTGCTGACCGAGGCCGGGCGGCTTTCGCCCTCCACGCAGATCATCATCGTGACCGGTTATGCTACAGTGAATTCCGCCGTGCAGGCCATGCGCACCGGCGCGGCTCACTACCTTACCAAGCCCATCAGCCTGGACGAATTGCGCGCCACCGTGCGCGAGGTGTTGGGCAAGCGCGTTGCCCTGGCCCCGGCGCGCGGCCCGGTGCTGTGCTTCACCGGCCCTCCCGGCACGGGCAAAACCAGCATCGGCATGGCCATTGCCGAGTCTTTGGGCCGCAAGTTTCATCGTATGTCCATGGCCGGAATGCGCGACGAGGCCGAACTGCGCGGGCACCGCCGCACTTACGTGGGGGCCATGCCCGGCAAGATCATCCAGGCCATTCGCCGCCTGGGCGTAAACAATCCCGTCATTATGCTCGACGAAATCGACAAGGTTGGGCAGGACTTCCGGGGCGACCCCGGTGCTGTGTTCTTGGAAATCCTTGATCCTGAACAGAACCGCCAGTTCATGGACCTTTATATCGACGTCCCCTTTGACCTTTCCCAAGTCATGTTCATCGCCACGGCCAACGACCTTTCCCGCCTGGACGCGCCCCTGCAAGACCGTCTGGAGGTGGTTCATTTTCCCGGCTACACAGAGGCGGAAAAGGAACAAATAGCCCTGAAGCACATGGTGCCGCGCCAGTGTACCGAGCATGGGCTGACCCACCCCTACCCGAATTTTTTGCCCGAGGCCGTGCGTACCATTGTGCGCGATTACACGCGTGAGGCGGGCGTGCGTAACCTGGACCGCGAAATCGGCAGCGTGTGCCGCAAGCTGGCCCGTATGACCCTGCGCGATGGCTCGCACCCGGACAACGTGGACGGCGCCCTCGTCACCAGTCTGCTCGGCCCCCGGCGGCACACCCATGAGTCTGCCCGGTCCGCCCCGCGTCCCGGCGTGGTCAACGGCTTAGTGTGGAGCGATACCGGCGGCGAGATTGTCCACGTGGAGGCTGCCAAAATGCGTGGCACTGGCCAATTGCTGCTCACCGGCAGCCTGGGCGCGGTGCTGAAGGAATCCGCCCAAACGGCCTTAAGCTACCTGCGTGGCAACGCCGAAGCCTTTGGCCTGGACCCGAACTTCTTTGCCGCCCAGGATCTGCATATCCACATCCCCTCCGGAGCTATCCCCAAGGATGGCCCTTCCGCTGGCGTGACCATCCTTATGGCGCTGCTTTCCCTGCTGACCGGCAGACCTGCCAAGCCCGGCGTGGCCCTGACGGGCGAAATGTCCTTGGGTGGCACACTGTTGCCCGTTGCGGGCATTCGCGAAAAGATTCTGGCTGCGCAACGCGGCGGCGTGCACACTGTGGCGCTGCCCGCAGGCAATAGGCCCGAGGCCGAGGCATTGGAGGCCGACATTCGCTCAGCCATTCACATCGTCTTAGCCGAAGACGCCGCCGAATTGGTGGACGTGGTGCTGGAGCCGAAGGGGGAGTAGAGGGGGCGAATTGAGGCGGAGTGGGCCTAGCGGGCCTCGCGGTATGTCCAGTTGCGATGCAGCAGATAGGTTGTTGGCGTAACAACAAGTACGACACAACCAATGCCAAACCAGCTGGGCGCACCCGCCAGCGCGGCCAGCTCGGCCACGGCCATGGACATAAGGCAGCCTAAGATGGCCACCAGCCCAAAGCGCAGGAGGGTTCGGCCTTCCAGTCGCCTGGAAAAGCTCCACAGTGTGTTGATGACACAGGAAAACGTGGTGGCCACAGTGAAGGCCACGCCATTGGCTATGGCGGGGGAGTCCATAATGAACAGCAGGAAACCCATGGCTACGACGTAATGCAGGGCCGTGTTGAACACGCCGGTGATGCAGAAGCGCACAGGCGGCGATGCGAGCGTGAGGCGCTGTCCTGGTTTAAGGAAACATTCTACCATGGAATTCTATAGCTCCGAAGACATGGCTGTAACCAGCGAGAGTAATATTCTCGCTTCTGGTGTCTGCCTTCTCTTTGCCAGTGTTAGGATTGTGGGCCGCCACCATATGTTTTGCGCACGATGTACACAGGGCGGCATTTGGTTTCCATGTACATGCGGCCTACGTACTCGCCTAATACACCGACGCTGATGAGTTGCAGGCTGCCGAAGAAGAGCACGGACACCAAGATGGAGGCATAGCCGGGAACATCCACGCCCTCAATGCAGGTGCGCGCAATGATGAATAAGCCGTAGCAGAAGGTGATGAATGCGCAGAGGCACCCGATGTAGGTCCAAGCCTTGAGAGGGGCGGTACTGAAGCCGGTAAAACCCTCCATGGCGAAGTTCCACAGCTTCCAGCCGGAGAAATTCGTCACTCCCGTGGTGCGCGGCTGGCGCGCATACTCCACCATCACGGTGCGAAAGCCAACCCAGGCGAACAGGCCTTTCATAAAGCGCTGGCGCTCGGGCAGCATTTTCAGCGCCTCCACAAC
>Ga0183099_1001011_pt1 | contig 17397 bp, 17 predicted proteins | sample Biomet1_FD_127788 | JGI IMG/M metagenome (GOLD analysis project Ga0183099, IMG submission 127788) | Microbial communities from bioreactor (seeded with anoxic lake sediment) at LBNL, California, USA - Biofuel metagenome 1 | ecosystem: Engineered > Bioreactor > Anaerobic > Unclassified ... | reverse complement strand
TGTGAAATCACAAATAATATTTTATTAAGAAGAAGGGTGTCTTGTTTTGTGCTGAAGAGTATGACTGGTTTCGGAATGCATGAGCATGCAGGACAGATCTGCAGAATTCATGTGGAAGTTAAGTCGGTGAACAATCGTTATAGTGATATTGTCTTTCATATGCCGCGTTGCCTAAGTCCGATCGAGGATGCTTTGCGAAAACACATTGCCGGGGTTATTCAACGTGGTCGCATTGATGTATTTATTGATGCAACGCGCATTAGCGGCGGAGACAGGAAAATAAACGTTGACAAGGACTTGGCACTCGCTTACCATAAAGCTTTGAATGATATCAGTGATGCACTGCATTTGCCGCGGCCGGATGATGTATATGCGATTTCGCAGTATCCAGATGTTCTGTGTGTGGACGAGGATACGCCGGCACTTGAACTTTATGCAGAAGATGTACAGCAGACGCTGGCGGCCGCGCTCAGCGATTTCTTGCAAATGCGGATGGCGGAAGGCAATCATATTTATGATGATCTAAAAGAGCGTTTACTGGCGCTAGGGGATATGGTCTGCCAGCTTCAGCAACTGGCACCGCTGATTGTTGACGGATACAGACAACGGCTCACGGCTTTTTTAGAATCCACAATTGGTGAAACTGTCGATGCCGACCGGATTTTACAGGAAACGGCTATTTTTGCGGATAAGATTAATTTCACGGAAGAAATTGTTCGTCTCGCCAGTCATCTAGCACAGTTTGAAACGGCGATAGACCAGGAAACGGGTCCGGTGGGCCGAAAACTTGATTTTATCGTGCAGGAGATGAACCGTGAAATCAACACAGTGGCCTCGAAAGCAAATTCAGCAGATATTGCGGCCGTTGTCGTTGCGATCAAAAGTGAAATTGAAAAAATTCGTGAACAGATTCAAAATATAGAATAAGTTTCAGGCTGAAGTGCAGAGGAAAAGGGGTTAGAAAAAATGGACATCAAACTTATCAACATCGGATTTGGCAATATTGTATCGGCAAATCGGATTGTCTCTATTGTCAGTCCGGAATCAGCACCGATTAAACGCATTATTCAAGAGGCGCGTGACCGCGGCATGTTGATTGATGCCACCTATGGACGGCGCACTAGAGCTGTCATTATTGCCGACAGTGATCATGTGATTTTGTCGGCCGTTCAGCCAGAAACAGTGGCGCACCGTGTTCTTGACAGCGATGATGCCGATCTGAAATCAAAGGAAGATTAAGATGAAACAGGGGAATTTAATTGTTATTTCTGGTCCGTCCGGTACAGGGAAAGGTACAATTTGCCAGGCTCTCTTGGTAGAGCATCCCGAGATTTTATATTCAATCTCGGCAACGACAAGGCAACCGCGTACGGGTGAAGTAAACGGCATAAATTATTGGTTCACGGCCAAAGATGATTTTAAGGCCATGATTGAAAACAACGAACTGCTTGAATGGGCCGAAGTTTACGGCAATTATTATGGTACACCGATTGCTAAGATTGAAGAGATGCTCGCAGGCGGGAAGGATGTCCTGCTTGAAATTGATACACAGGGAGCAATGAATGTTAAGAAAAAGTTCCCGCAGGGGGTGTATATTTATATACTTCCACCGTCATTGATGGAACTGGAACGGCGAATCCGCAACCGGGGTACCGATTCAGAGGAGAGCATTCATCGGCGTCTGCAGGCGGCTGCCGATGAAATTCAGATCGGGGTTAACTATAATTATCTTGTCGTAAATGATCAGGTTCGCAGTGCTACGGATACAGTGGCAGCAATAATTGCTGCCGAACGCTGGCGCACAGAACGCAATCTTGATATATTAGAAAAAATCAGCAAATAAAGGGAGTATGATTTATGGATATGGTAAATCCGTCAATGGATACATTATTAAAAAAGGTTGACAGTAAGTATACGCTGGTTGTTTTGGCAGCAAAAAGAGCTCGTGAGATTCTGGATGGCTCGGAAGTTCAGGTTGCTGAGAAATCAACCAAAAATGTTACAAATGCTTTGGCTGAAATTGCTGAAGATAAAATTGGTTATGAACGCACAAAGGTTAGCATTAAATAATAAATTTGGTGGGCGATTTTATGTTGAAGGATAAAAACATCGTGTTGGGTATCACCGGCGGCATTGCAGTTTATAAAGCGGTCGAAGTTGTCAGCCGGCTGCGAAAAGCCGGAGCGAATGTGCATGTAATCATGAGCCGGGCGAGTACGGAATTTGTCACACCGCTGACGTTTCGCGAGCTCAGCGGCAATCCGGTGACGGTGAGCATGTGGGATAAGGTGACTCAGTGGAATGTTGAGCATATTGCTCTTGCCGGCCTTGCTGACCTGTTGTTGGTTGTGCCAGCGACAGCCAATATTATTAGCAAGGCTGCAGTCGGAATGGCTGATGATATGCTGACGACAACGCTGCTGGCTACGAAGGCACCGGTGTTTTTTTCACCGGCCATGAATACCAATATGTATGAAAATTCCATTGTGCAGGAAAACCTGGCCAAGCTTAAAAAACGCGGTTATCATATCATTGAGCCGGCCTGCGGGCACCTTGCCTGCGGTACTGATGGCATGGGGCGCTTGCCGGAGCCAGAGGCTATTGTCCAGTCGGTTATGGATTTCTTTGCTCGGAACAATGAACTGCGGGGTCGAAAAGTTCTGATTACTGCCGCCGGGACTATTGAACCGATTGATCCTGTTCGCTATATCGGCAATCGTTCCAGCGGGAAGATGGGCTATGCCGTTGCGCATGAGGCTTTGTCCCGTGGCGCGGAGGTCGTACTCGTGTCTGGGCCGTCGGCACTATCCGCGGATCCGCGGATCCGGCTGATCAAGATAGAGACAGCAGCGCAGATGCAGGAAGCCGTACTCGAAGAATTTGCCGACAGCGATCTTGTGATCAAAGCGGCAGCTGTTGCTGATTATCGGAGTAAAGACGTTGCAGCCAATAAAATCAAGAAGAATGATGAGGAATTGGTGTTGGTGCTGGAAAAAAATCCAGATATCCTGCTTGAGCTTGGCCGGCGTAAGGCTGAGCATCAGGTGCTCGTCGGTTTTGCTGCCGAGACGCAGAAATTGCTTGAATATGCCAAGGCAAAACTCATCAAGAAAAATCTTGATTTTATTGTTGCCAATAATGTCACGGAAAAAGGGGCGGGGTTCAATACCGATACCAACCTGATTAAGCTGCTTTTTAGGGATGGAAAAGTGGAGTCTTTGCCGTTACAGTCTAAGCAGCAACTGGCAAAGATTATTTTGGACCGGGCACAAAGGCTCATGAAATAAGTTGACTTTTAGCTGAATATAAACTCATCAATAGCAGTGGCGGCTGCCCCATTGAAAGGGTGTAAAATTCTGTAAATTAAGTCCAGAATATTATCTCTAAAAGCAGAGTGGAGAAATAAAAGAATAATAGATTAATAGATTAATAGATTAAGGTTACGGCTGTCTTAACAGATGGCCGTTTTTTTTATTTTGCTAAAACAATAGAATACTTACAGCAATACTATACTTTAGTATAGTATACAATATCAAAACTCATGATAAAATATGAATTATATGGCCAAAACTATACGAGGTGAATATAAAGATGCAAAAAGAATATTTGCTAAAAACAAATATTGTGCTGGTGCTGTTATTTATGATGGATCATCCGCTGGTATTGGCAGCGGAATTAAATGGTGGCAATGATATTATGGCGGGGACTACGGTAAACAATACAGCTACAGGTACAGCTGTTTCTAGAACGTTGAATAATTGGGGAACGTTAAATAATTATAAATCGTTAAGTAATTGGGGAACATTAAATAATCATGGAGTAATAAATAGTCATGGAGTAATAAGTAATTATTTGTTCCTCCAGAATTATTCAACGTTGGATAATTCTGGAGTATTGTATAATTTTGGAACGTTGGATAATTCTAGAACGTTGAATAATTCTGGGACATTGAATAATTCTGGAACGTTGTATAATTCTAGGACGTTAGATAATTCTGGAATGTTATCTAATTTCGGAGGCCTAGATAATTATGAAACAATAAATAATTCTGGAACAATAAATAATATGGATATAATAAATAATATAGGTACAATAAATAATGCAGGTAGAATTGCTGGAATGGGTGCTGTAAATATCAATGCGAAGGGGAAGTTGATAAACAGTGGAACAATTACAAATACCGGGGTTGTCGTAAATAATGGCGGGATTTTTGAAAATGATACTGGGGGCAGCATAACTTCGCTTAGCCTTAACTCCGGCGGTATACTGAAAGTTGTTGGCGGAACGGTTTCCGGCGTGAATGCCTCCGGTGGTACAATTAATCTCTATAATAATGCTTCGACAATAAATACAGTAGGAATATCAAGGCTAAGCGGGAATGTATCAGCTATTGTGAATACTGACATTGCCCATAACACGGGGGACAGCTTAACCATAAATACGGTAAGCTCTCCGTCCACGCTACAGGTTTCAGTAGGCTACGATCCGGCCTTAAGCAATATCAGTGCTGCGACGGCAATCACCAATAGCGGCTATAATCTTGTTTCTGCCAGTACCGGCACAATTAGTGTAGCTGGCAAGACAAGTGAATACGGGGCCTATGCGTTAACGCCACTGATCAGCAGCAGTGGAACATTTACCGGTTTTTCCGTCGATGCCAGCAGTAATACGGTGGGAGCGGCTGCTGCGGGTCTGCGGCAGGGACAAATGGTGCAGGTCAGCATGAACCATCTGAGAAAGCGTCTCGGCGAAGTGCGCAACGACGGCAGTGGTGAAAACGGAGCCTGGGCTCGTACCTATGGCGGTGAAATCAAAACAAATAAATATGGTCGCAATGACTCCAGCTACAGCGGACTCCAGGTCGGCTATGATAAAAAACAGGATTCGCCTTCGGGCGAGAAATTTACCGGCGGGGCGATAAGCTATACCACAGCAAAGGACAGCTTTGACACGGGCAGCGGCAACAGCTATGATACGGATTTTGCCCTTTACCAGACCTGGGTGCGAAAGGACGGGCATTATACCGATCTCATCTTGAAACATGGCTGGCTGGAAAGCAAATACAGTATGACCGATCTCGGTGGCACGTACTCGAGTGCGGATTACAATACGCAGACGGACAGCATATCGGCCGAATACGGCTATCGCAAACAGCTCAATGATGCCTGGTATATCGAGCCGCAGACAGAATTGACCTATGCGCATATCAACGGGGTGAATTATGCGACCAGTAGTGGCATGAATGTATCCCAGGACGGAATTGATCGTCTGATCTGGCGTAACGGGATTGGTTTTGGCCGAAAACTGAACAATGGCAATCATATCTATGCTTCACTGTCGGCGCTGCACGAATTTAAAGGCGAGGCGCAGATTCGAGCCAATAGCTTTAAGTACAAGGAAACGATGGATGGAACCTGGGGCGAATTCATCCTTGGCGTAGATGCAAAGCTTAGTGGACACAGCAGCGGCTATATGAACGTAGAAAAGCTCTTTGGTGGAGATTTTGGCAGTAATTGGCAATATAATATGGGCTGCCGGTTTACTTTTTAACGGCAAGGCGTTCATCTTAAAAGCGGGCCACCTTTTTGGTAGACTAAAACAGAAAAATAATAGTAAGATAAAATGGATTTCAAATATGTGAAATTGTTTATTGGTTGAAGTGGAACACGATTTTTAGCCGGGTGGCAATTCAATTTTGGGGTGGCAGCTGCAGACATAATTCGCCCCAATATGTGCGATATATTCTATTTGCAATCGGCAGGCAAGAAAGCGGGAACTTATATAGGATGTTTGGGCAAAAGTATCATAAAATAAGTTGACTTTTAACTGAATATCGATTATCATTTACACATAGCTGAATATGAACTCATCAAGAGCAGTGGAGGGAATGGCCCATTGAAGCTGCGGCAACCATTGAATTTATTTCAAACGGTGCCAAATCCTATAGGTAAAGCCTATGAGATGAGAGCGTTAAAAACTCTCTTTTGATAGAGAGTTTTTTTGTTTAGCAAACAAGGAGGTTGTATTATGGATAAAAAGCGTTTATTATTTACATCAGAATCTGTAACGGAAGGTCATCCGGATAAAATAGCGGATCAGATTTCCGACAGCATCCTCGATGCTATTATGGAAAAAGATCCGATGGGTCGCGTTGCCTGCGAAACATTAATTACGACCGGTCAGGTTCATGTTGCCGGTGAAATATCGACAAATTGCTATGTTGATATTCCTAAGATCGTCAGAGATACCGTCCGTAAAATAGGATATACAAGAGCAAAGTTTGGCTTTGATGCTGATACCTGTGGCGTATTGATTTCAATCGATGAACAGTCGGCTGATATTGCTATGGGAGTCGATAAAGCTCTTGAAGCCAAGCAGGGTGAAATGGCCGATGACATTGAGGCTATTGGTGCCGGAGATCAGGGCATGATGTTTGGCTATGCAACGAATGAAACGCCGGAATATATGCCGTTGACGATTTCTCTAGCGCATAAGCTTTCCCGACGCTTGGCGGAAGTCCGCAAAAACGGACAGCTCAAATACCTTCGCCCGGATGGGAAAACACAGGTTACAGTAGAGTATGAAGACGGGAAACCGATCCGCGTTGATGCGATTGTTATTTCAACTCAGCATAATCCGGATGTCGATCTGGCAACGATTGAAAAAGATCTGAAGGAACTCGTTATTAAGCCGATTGTTCCGATTGAATTGCTCGATGATAAGACGAAGTATTTCATCAATCCTACCGGAAAATTCGTCATTGGCGGTCCGCAGGGGGACTGCGGGCTTACAGGTCGCAAAATCATAGTTGATACTTACGGTGGCATGGCGCGTCATGGTGGCGGGGCTTTTTCGGGAAAAGACTGCACAAAAGTTGACCGTTCTGCAGCTTATGCAGCCCGCTATGTAGCCAAAAATGTCGTTGCTGCTGGTCTTGCTGATAAATGTGAAATTCAGCTCGCGTATGCCATTGGCGTAGCACGTCCGGTTTCCATCATGGTAGAGACTTTTGGCACGGCCAAGGTTGCGGAAGATCTTATTGCCGGTCTCATCAATAAGAATTTTGATCTGCGTCCAGCCGGCATCATCAAAGCACTGGATCTTCGTCGTCCGATCTATGCACAGACAGCCGCTTATGGCCATTTTGGGCGTACGGATATTGAACTGCCTTGGGAAAAAACGGATAAGGCTGCTACTCTTAGACAGCAGGCTGGTTTATAAATCGACAACCATAACTTTTTTGAAATGACGTTGCAGGGGGCTCAAATGAGCCTCCTTTCGTTTACCATAAACAGGCTATATAAGTAAATTAATATTTGGTGGTTAGTATGAAAAAAACTGCAAGTGTATTTGTAAATATTCCCGTAAAAAGCATAGCGAAAGCCTATTCCTACATAGTTCCGGAAGAATTTTCATTTTTGACTGCCGGCTGGCGCATTTTTGTGCCTTTTGGCAGCCGCAAGGTGGAAGGGTTTGTTGTCGAAGTTCAGGAAGAAACGCAAGAAATCGTGGCCGGGCTAAAACCGATTCTCGAGCTTGTCGATCAGGAGGCTTGGTTTTCTCCGCCAATGTTGCAAACGGCATACTGGCTGGCCGAGTATTATCTTTGCTCTGTTGCTGAAAGCATGCGACTGTTTATGCCCGGCAAAAGCGGGCTTAAAATTCGAGCGCTGTATTATGTTTGTGAATGCAGCGAAAACGAGCCAAATTCACCGCTGTTGCAGGTTGAGGCATATAAAAAATTATACACGCACATACAGCTTTCAGCAGGCATTGATATTCAAGAACTTCGCCAGCAATTTTCGCCGGAAGAAATTGATTTGGATTATGCGCTGAGTAGGCTGTTGCAGTATAAGTTCATTTATAAGGACTATGCTGCCAAGAGAAATGCCAGCCAGACCTATGAAAAAATCATCCATCTGCGCCCGGCGGCCGGCGCCATTCCGGAAGATTTTTCCCGGCGTCCGGCGCAAAAACGCTTGCTGGAAATTCTGCTAAAAACACCTATATGTTCTGCGGCTTTTTTGCGGCAAGAAAAAATATCCTGGCCGGTTATTCATGCCCTGGAAGCACAGGGAGTACTGGAAATCCGTTCAGAGCGTGTGCTGCAGGACAGTTATCGGGACAGTGAATCAAACGGAAAGAGCCGGATTGAACTCACTGTAGCCCAGACAAAGGCGCTGGAAGAAATTGTGCCGTTGATTGAGACTGGCCGATCGAAGGTTTTTTTGCTCCATGGTGTTACTGGCAGTGGAAAGACGCAGGTGTATATGGAAGCTGCCCGCAAAGTCAGAGCACAAGGGCGTCAGGTCGTCGTTCTGGTACCGGAAATTGCTCTTACCGGTCAGCTGGTGAGTTCTTTTAAATATTATTTCCCCGATGATATTCTCGTCATTCACAGCCGACTGTCCCTGAGTGAACGAAATGATGCTGTCTTCCGGCTAAGACAGCAACAGATTGGTATTGTCATCGGCGCAAGATCAGCACTGTTTATGCCGTTTGATGATCTGGGGCTCCTTATTCTTGACGAGGAACACGATCCATCGTATAAGCAGGATGAATCACCGCGTTATCACGCAAGAGATGTGGCGGAAGAAATGGCGCGGCTTCATAACGCTGTTTTGCTGCTTGGTAGTGCAACCCCGGCTGTTGAATCCTTTTACCGGGCAGAAAAAAAAGACTACACGTTGCTCTCCCTACCTCAGCGAATTGGTGATTTTAGCGCTACCGCAGGTTCAATATGTCGATATGCGAGCCGAGCTAAAGGCTGGTAATCGCAATGTCATTTCCCGGGATCTCCGGCAGCTGTTGGAGGTAACTATTGCCAAAGGTGAGCAGGCGATCATCATGCTAAATCGGCGTGGCTTTTCGACCTTCGTCATGTGCCGTTCCTGTGGGGAGGTCATAAAATGCAAGGACTGCGGATTGCCGCTTGTCTATCATAAGAGCGGCCGGCTGCAATGCCATCACTGTGATCTGATGGCAGAAGTTCCCGATCTTTGTCCAAAATGTTCAAGCCGCTATATAAAATATTTTGGGACAGGAACCGAACGCCTTGAGCAGGAACTGCAACAGCTGCTGCCAGCTGCCAGAATCATTCGCATGGATCGCGATACGACAGCGCGGAAGTTTGCCCACACTCAGATATTGGAACAGTTTAAACAAAAAAAATATGATATACTCCTGGGGACGCAGATGGTTGCCAAGGGACACGATATTCCGAATGTAACAGCTGTTGGTATTATCAGTGCTGATTCGAGCCTGAATATGCCGGATTTTCGTGCGGCAGAACGCTGCTTTATGCTGATCACGCAGACAGCCGGCCGTGCCGGTCGCGGTAAAATTCCGGGGAAGGTTATCGTACAGACCTATAATCCCGAACACTATGCCGTTCAGTGTGGAATCCGGCAGGATTATGATGCCTTTTACCGGGAAGAGCTGGGCTTTCGGCAGGTTCTCCAGTATCCGCCGTTCAGTTCTTTGATCAAGCTGCTGATCCAGCATAAGGAGGAAAATACCGCGCTTGAAGAGGCGGTCGCGTTAGTAGAACGCTTCCGGCAATGCTTTTCTGGCCAGCCGGAGGAACAAATCATCGGGCCGGCACCCGCGATGATCGCAAATTTCCGCGGGGTATACCGCTTTAATCTGTTGATAAAGACAAAGAATCTGCCACAGATGCGCAATTTTATGCAGAAAAACGAACTACATTTAAAAACAAATATTATGATCGATATCAATCCCTTAAACACAATATAAGGGATTGATTGGCTTTTTATCGCTTTGTATGATAAAATTTTATGAGATAGTGTATCTCATATTTGTTTTTTTAGGAGGAGTCGCAATGGCGTTGTTGGAAATCAAAAAAGCAGGGGCACCTGTTTTAAAAGAGGTTTGTCGGCCGATTGAACGCGTTGACAATAAGATAAAAAAACTGCTCGATGATATGGCGGAAACCATGTATGCGGCCGATGGCGTCGGGCTGGCGGCACCGCAGGTTGGAATCCCGGTGCGGGTTGTTATTATAGATGTCGGTGAAGGTCTGATAGAATTAGTCAATCCAGAAATTGTCCACCGTGAGGGAACGGTTATAGATACGGAAGGCTGTCTCAGCGTGCCAAATATTTTTGGCGAAGTCGAACGGTCAGAAAAAGTTACGGTTGAATTCTTTAACCGTCGCGGCAAGAAGCAGCGGTTGACTGGGATCGGATTGTTAGGCCGCTGTATACAGCATGAACTCGATCATCTGGACGGCATATTGTTTATCGATCATGCCAAGAGCATAAAACAAGGAGCGTCAGAATGAACAATTTAAAAGTAGTCTTTATGGGAACGCCGGATTTTGCCGTTCCCTGTCTGGCAAAGCTGCAGCAAACCTGTGAGGTCATTGCTGTAATCACCCAGCCAGATCGTCCGCGCGGACGCGGGCAAAAGATGATGTCGTCACCGGTAAAGGTATTTGCGCAGGCGCATAATCTGCCGGTACTGCAGCCGGAAAAGATCAAGACCGGCGGGTTTCAAGACCAGTTGGCGGCACTTAAGCCTGATTTGATTGTCGTGGTTGCTTTTGGCCAGCTCTTGTCACAGGCTATTTTGGATATTCCGCGACTTGGCTGTATCAATGTTCATGCATCATTATTACCGCGTTATCGTGGTGCAGCCCCGATTCACTGGGCAATTATAAACGGTGAAACACAATCTGGTGTTACCACAATGTTTATGGATGCGGGGCTTGATACTGGTGATATGATATTGAAAACAGCTGTTCCGATCAGTGAAACAATGACGACGGAGCAGCTACATGACGTACTGATGACGGCCGGGGCGAAGCTTTTGCTTGAAACGGTTCGGCAGCTGGCAGTAGGAAGCGCTCCACGGACGAAACAGACGGATGAGGGAACAAATTATGCTCCGCTGTTGACAAAAGAAACCGGGCGAATTGACTGGAATAAATCGGCTATTGAAATCCATAATCTGGTGCGCGGCCTCAATTCTTGGCCGGGAGCTTATACTACATTGAATGGCAGCAACTTTAAAATATGGCGTACGGGTGTTGTCAGTGATAAAGCCGCTGCTGCCCGGGCTGGCGAAATCGTGAAGATTACAAATCAGGGATTTTATGTCGCTACGGGCGACGGACTGCTGGAGATTTTAGAGCTGCAGGCCCCGAGCAAAAAGAAAATGGCTGCCAATGACTATATTCGCGGTCATGGCCTGGCACTGCCGGCACGATTTGAATAGAGGGATTACCATGAAGATTGGACATCAAACAGCCCGCAAGCGAGTGTTTATTGCTTTGCTTGGCGTGAGCTGGCTTTTTATCGGCGCGGTTAGTTATCTTATATGGCAGGTTACCTATCTTGGTCTTAGTGATGTCCAGCAGCAATTGCCGGCTGTGTTCAGCCTGCTGCTGGCAACGTTGTTTTTATTCGGTGGACTCAGCCTGTTCACTATGGCGGCTGCGGCAGCCGGGCTGCCTTCGCTGCCGATTTTAAAAAAACGAACCTATGCGGTCATTAATTTTCTGTTTCCCTTGACGATTTTGTTCGGCCGAGTTTTTGGCATTGACCGGCGGGCTATAGAACGTTCTTTTATTGCTGTGAGTAATCGCATTATCCAGCAACAAGGCGTAAAGGTGCCAGCAGATCGATTGCTCGTGGTAACGCCGCATTGCCTTCAGCTTGCAACTTGTCCGCACAAGATAACAAGGGACCCTAAAAACTGCAAACGTTGCGGTGGTTGCAATATTGGCGATTTGCTCGATTTGTCAGAAAAAATTGGCTTCCATTTTTTTGTTGTGACCGGTGGTACGCTTGCCCGGCAGACGGTAAAGCAGATAAGGCCGCTGGCGGTGCTGGCAATTGCCTGCGAGCGTGATCTGACCAGTGGCATTCAGGATGTATACCCGTTGCCGGCAGTCGGGGTTTTAAATATACGGCCGAATGGGCCCTGTTATAATACGAAAGTCGATATGGATCAGGTGGAGCAGGAAATACGAAGTTTCTTGAAAGAAAAGGATGATTGAATGAATGCACGGGAAATTGCATTAAAAATATTGAATGCGGTTTATATAAATGATGCTTATGCGAATGTCGCATTGGCAAAAGAATTGCGGCGGGCTGACCTCTCAGAACAGGACCGCCGCTTTGTCACGGAAATAGTTTATGGCACGGTAAAGGCAGGCGATACCATTGACTGGATGCTGCGCCAGTACATAAACCGGCCATTGAGTAAAATACCACCGGTCATCTGTAATGTGCTGCGTCAGGGTCTTTACCAGATATTTTTTATGGATAAAGTTCCTGCTTCGGCGGCCTGTAATCAGGCGGTTGAACTGGCAAAAAAATATGGGCATGCCGGCACGGTGAAATTTGTCAATGCTGTGCTGCGCAGCGCTGTACGTGAACCGGAACGGGCGAAATTCCCTGAGGGGCAAGGAAATGCCACCAAAAATCTAGCACTGGCTTACCAGCATCCCGAATGGCTTGTCAAACGATGGATTAAAGAGTTTGGATATGAAGCAGCGGTTCGGCTGTGTGAATTTGACAATACCAATCCAACTTTATCCCTGCGCACGAATACGCTGAAAATTTCCCGGGAAGATCTTTTGGTCAAAATGGCAGAGGAAGGCTCGGTTGTGCAGCCTTCTGAATGGACACCGGAGGGTATTCTCTGTACGGCGCATGCTTCGCTTGACAGCCTTGTATCCTTGCAGGCAGGACTCTGCCAGGTACAGGACGAAAGCTCGATGCTGGTGGCGCATGTTCTTGATCCGAAGCCGGGTGAGTTTATTATTGATACCTGCAGCGCACCAGGCGGCAAGACAACCCATCTTGCCGCTTTGATGAAAAATACCGGCTATATTGTTGCCGGCGATATCTATGAGCATAAATTGCAGCGAATTGAAGAAAATGCCGCTCGGCTGGGAATAAACATTATTCATCCAGAGCTGATTGACGCCTTAACAATTGGGGAGGTTTATCCAGAAAAAGCGGACCGGGTTCTGGTGGATGCTCCCTGTTCAGGACTTGGCGTATTGCGGCGTAAACCGGATGCCCGGTGGAAAATAAAGCGGAGCTTTTAAAACACTGCCGATTCTGCAAACGGCTATTTTATCGAGTGCGTCCAAGGCGGTAAAGCCGGGGGGATACTGGTATATAGTACATGTACCATTGCCCGGGAAGAAACCAAGCGGTTGTAGAAGCCTTTTTACAGAATCATCCGGAGTATATCTTGGAAGAAACCGGCAGCTATCTGCCACTGCAAAAACGCGAAGGGGCGATGGTCCAACTCCTGCCACATCTTGACGGCACTGACGGATTCTTTATCGCCCGAATGAAACGAAAGTAAAGGTGCATATATTGAAAGAAAATATTTTTGGATTATCCCTGCCACAGTTGCAGGAACGATTGAAGACATTGAAGTTGCCAGCCTACAGGGCGCAGCAAGTTATTGACTGGATGTATAAAAAACACACATTATCTTTTGATAAGATGACAAATTTATCTCAGGAACTGCGCCAGACACTGGCTGAAGAATTTTCGCTGTTTCGCGCCCGGCTGATTGACAAGCAGTTTTCTGACGACGGAAAGACAACGAAATTTTTGCTCGCATTTGCTGATGGTGTTGCTGTCGAAACGGTACTGATGCGCCAGCCTTATGGCAACAGCATTTGTGTTTCGACACAGGCTGGCTGCAACATGGGGTGTGCTTTTTGCGCTTCCGGTATCAATGGCCTGGGTCGCAATCTTACCGCAGGCGAGATTCTGGCTCAGGCCCTGTTTATCAATGAATGGCTGGCCCCGGAGGAAGAACGCGTAAACACGATTGTCATTATGGGTTCAGGGGAACCATTGGCCAACTATGACAATGTGCTGGGATTTATCCGTCTGTGCCATGAAAAATACTGCATGGACATGGGCTATCGGAATATTACTTTGTCAACCTCCGGGATTGTTCCGATGATTGAGCGGCTGGCCACAGAGGACTTGCCGATTACATTGTCGATTTCTCTTCATGCTCCTAATGATGAAATCCGTTCGTCGCTTATGCCGATCAACGAAAAATATTCGATTGAGCAACTGACACAGGCGGGGGCAGCTTACGCCAATAAGACGAAGCGCCGCATCACCTATGAATACATTTTGATTGCCGGCGTTAACGATCAGGCAGAACATGCCCGCCAGCTCGCCGCACTGCTGCGCGGGCAAATGGCCAGTGTTAATTTGATTCCAATCAATCCGATTGTCGAAAAAGGCTTTGCCCGTCCAACTGCGAAACAAATCCAATTGTTTGAGGCGGCGCTGCTGAAGCAGCATCTTGTTGTAACCGTACGGCGGGAAATGGGAAATGATATCCAGGCCGCCTGCGGGCAGCTGCGCAACAAACATCTGGAATAAAACATCTTTGACTTGCATAAATTTTGGGAATATAATAGTGGATATGTCGTTTAGAGGTGAAAAAATTGACCTTTTTGAAATGGGAATCATTGCTGGAAAAACATATCGAAGGGTTTTTTAATAAGAAATTTGCCAGTGATTTGCAGCTGGTGGAAATTGAAAAGTATCTGGAGCGGGAAATGCAGCTGCAGAAAAAGCGCCAGGCGCAGCAATATTATATTCCAAACCAATATAGTCTTTATATGGGGGCGGAGGATTATCAGCGTCTTTGTCCGCTGAGTGTGGTTGAACAGCTTGAATCTGTGGCAATGCGCCTGAATATTCGGCTTGACTGCTTGATTGAAGACAAATTGCAGATTCTTGTTAAAAAGGATGCGTCGCTGCAAAAAGGCAGCTGCCGGATTGTTTCATCCTGGGAGAATGCGACGGTTGCCGTAGATGATGCTGCGGCAATTGAGTCGCGGACCATTGTATTAGAACGCCCGACTTTTGCAAAATCTTTGCGGCTGCCGGAACATAAAATTGCTGTTTTGACGGTTGTTTCCGGGGCTGATGTGGAGGCCCGGCTTGAACTGGGAGAGAAGAAAGTTCATATCGGACGCCGGGAAAAAAATGAATTTTTGCTTACGGATATAAATGCCTCGCGTCTTCATGCCTGTATTGCCTTTGAACAATACCGGCATATTCTCTATGATGGCAGCAGTCTGAACGGGACGTTCGTCAATGGTGACAAGGTGGATTGCCGTTGTCTGAAGTATGGTGATGAAATTCAAATTGGCAATACAATTCTTCGTTATGAGGTGATGTAATTTGCTCAATGCTGCTTTTTTGCTGCAAATACTCAGCGTCGTTTTGCAGTATGGAATTTTGTTCATCCTGTATTATTTTTTGTATCTGCTCGTGCGGTTTATGTACCGCGATCTGCGGGCAGAAGGGAAGGTCGATATCCGGGCTGTTGACACGGCGGAAGCTGTGCTTACCGTTCTGGATGCCGGTGATGAGCGCCTGCGTTCGCGTCGATTTGCTTTTTCTACGGCAATTTCTATTGGCCGGGGCAGTGAAAATGATATCGTTATTGAAGATACATATGTATCACATCATCATGCAGTGATTGAAAAGACAAATAATCTCTATGTGATCGAAGATCTGAAAAGTGTAAATCATACTTACTTAAATGATAAAGTTCTGCTGAAAAAGACGGTTTTAAGAAATGGTGATATCATAAAAATCGGCTTGGCTACTTTTAAATTCGAGAGGTGACAGCTTTGTTAATTAGAACAGAGGCAACGGACATCGGACTGGTCAGACCGGTCAACGAGGATAGTTATATATGTCTTGATTCAGCAGTATATGTCGTCGCTGATGGGATGGGCGGGCATGCTGCCGGAGAGGTAGCAAGTGCACTGCTGACGCAGACGGCTAAAGAAATTCTCGAAGGACTGGGGCCGAATGATATAACAGAGGCATTGTTGCGCCAAGTTGTTTTGGAAGCAAACCGCCGCATTTTGGCAAAGGCTGAGGGCGACAATATTTATAATGGGATGGGAACGACTGCCAGTCTGTTGTGCCTAAAGGAACAGCAGGCTGTCTGGGCGCATGTCGGTGACAGTCGGATCTACTTGTTGCACGAGGGGAAGCTGCAGCAGATTACCAAGGATCATTCCTTGGTGTGGGATTTGGTTGAAAATGGGAGCATAACCCCTGAAGAAGCCCAGCAGCATCCAAAGCGTAATCTGCTGACTCGCGCTGTTGGGGTGGATGAGGACCTTTTGGTCGACACAGGTGCTTTTCCTATCGTTGCCGGGGATAAGTTCCTGCTGTGCTCCGATGGACTGACCAATATGGTCAGTGATGCATCAATCAAAAATATTATTGAGTCAATACCTGCGGGGGATACAGCGAAGCTTCTGATTGATCAGGCCCTTGCAGCTGGCGGAATCGACAATATCACGGCAATTCTCATCGAAAAAAGAGATGCTTAACATGAATTTTAAAGCAACCATGCTTCCGGGGCTGCTGCTTTTACTGGGCACAGCCGTTATTGATTTAAAAAAATATCCGCAGCTGGATTATAGTGCCTATCCTTGGATTCTTGCGGTTGTTTTATTTCCCTTGCTGATCCATTTTGGGCTGGGAAAAAAATATAAAACAGCCGATCACAGTCTATTTCTGCTGGCGATGTTTTTTGCCGATATCGGACTAATCATGATTTACCGGTTAAAGCCGGTGCTGTTTATTCCCCAGCTGCGCTGGGTACTGATCGGTCTGGGCGTTTTTCTGATTGTGCTGCATTTTGCCAAAAACATTCGAGAATTGGTAAAATATCAGTACCTGATCGGGCTTTGTAGCGTGATTTTACTATGTTCTACGCTGTTGCTGGGAACCGAAATCGGCGGCAGTCTCAACTGGATTGTTATCGGTTCGGTACAGGTACAGCCATCGGAATTTGCTAAATTACTGATTATCTTATTTCTGGCGGCGTATCTGGTTGATCACCGCAATGTTTTATCACTCCCAAACAAACAGTTGTTTTTTCTTCGATTACCCCCCTTGCGGTTTATTGCCCCGCTTGTTGTCATCTGGGGACTGGCTATTTTGATGTTCGTGGTTCAAAAAGATTTGGGGTCGGCATTGCTGTTTTTTGGTATTGCGCTTTTTATGACCTATATGGCAACCGGCAATAAATCCTATGTGTTTTTAGCTTTGGTTTTTTTTGCGATATCATCGACAATCAGCTATTATCTGTTCAACCATGTCAGGGTCCGGGTGGCTATATGGCTTCATCCCTGGATGGATCCCACCGGACCGGCGTATCAGATCGTTCAATCACTGTTTGCTTTTGGATCCGGTGGTGTTTTTGGCAGTGGCTTTGCCCACGGGCAGCCAGGGCTGATCCCCGAGGTTCACACTGATTTTATTTTTTCGGCTATTGGTGAAGAACTTGGCTTGTTGGGATCTTTAGCTATTATTGGCGGGGGTATATTTTTTTTTTTTTGCAGCT
>Ga0183099_1001010_pt1 | contig 17410 bp, 14 predicted proteins | sample Biomet1_FD_127788 | JGI IMG/M metagenome (GOLD analysis project Ga0183099, IMG submission 127788) | Microbial communities from bioreactor (seeded with anoxic lake sediment) at LBNL, California, USA - Biofuel metagenome 1 | ecosystem: Engineered > Bioreactor > Anaerobic > Unclassified ... | reverse complement strand
AAAAAGACTGTTAAGAATCAGATCAAACGATATTTATATGATGAACTGAGAAAAAATACAGGAATCACACCGGACTGGGGGATCCTTACCGGAGTAAGACCTGTTAAGCTGGCTGGAGAATTGACTGCAACGCAAGGATCTGCAGAAAAGGCCGGAAGAATATTAAGCGACGAATATTATCTATCACCTGAAAAAGCCAGACTGCTGCTGGATATTTGTGAGCTTCAGTCAAAGATTCTGAAACCAAGTTCGCAAAGCGCGGTGGGACTGTATATCGGGATTCCATTCTGCCCGACGAGATGTGTATACTGTTCTTTTCCGTCCAATCAGGCAAAGGAAAAGCAAATAGAGCAATACCTGGAAGCTTTGCATCGGGAGATTTCCTTTGTTGCTGAGCAGATGTCGAAAAAAAGTTGGTATCCGGAATCGATCTATATCGGTGGTGGAACACCGACCACGTTGTCTGCAGTGCAGTTGGATGTGCTATTATCAGGGATAACATCTTCCTTCGATTTAACGAATTTAAAAGAATTTACAGTGGAGGCGGGACGACCGGATACGATTACGTCTGATAAGATGCAAACGTTAAAAAAATATAACGTCGGCCGTATCAGCATAAACCCTCAATCGATGAATTCTGCCACATTGGAGAAAATCGGACGAGCCCATAAACCGGAGGATATCATCGAAGCCTTCCGGCTTGCAAGAAACTCCGGAATCGCGATGATCAATACCGATATCATCGCTGGTCTTCCAGGAGAGGAACCGGAGGATTTCGCATATACACTGAAAACTGTGATCGGCTTGGAACCGGAAAATATCACGGTCCACACACTGGCTTTAAAAAGGGCATCCAGACTGAAACAAATCGACAGTGACTATAATTATAAAGAAGGTCAAAAAGTAAAGAAGATGCTCGAGTTTTCAAAAAAATTGCTTTCCGAAGCGGGATATCATCCTTATTATCTTTACCGTCAGAAACAGATGACAGGCAATTTTGAAAACGTAGGCTATGCGAAGGAACATACGGATGGGATTTATAATATCCGGATCATGGAGGAAACCCAGACGATTATTGCTATGGGTGCCGGAGGGATGACAAAAGTATACTATCCCTCGGAAAACCGTCTTGAGAGAGTTGCAAACGTTTCAAATTTTGAAATATATATTGAAAGATTAGAAGAAATGCTGCAAAGAAAAGCAGAGCATTTATTTGAAAACAGCAGAAATCTACAAATGTAACGTTCCGTAAACGGAACTCCTCCGCAAGCGAAGCTTGCTGCGCTGTCCGTTTTGCCAATACAGCTGAAGCTGTGGCAAAAAGGCAAAGATTTGTGATTTCTATTTATAAGTTGCGCACCTAACTACATTTGAAAATCAAATGTTAAGTAGGTGCCATACAGAAATTCTTCAATCTTTGATTGATAAGAATTTTTCAGTTCACCATCAATAGGAGGCTAAACCATGTTAACAAACGCACCAAAAGGAACGAAAGATATTCTGCCTAGCCAGATATATAAATGGCACTTTGTAGAGGATACATTCCGTGAAGCATGCAGCAGATACTTGTTCAAGGAGATCAGAACGCCTGTCTTTGAACATACAGAGCTTTTTGCAAGAGGAGTTGGAGATACGACTGATATCGTGGAAAAGCAGATGTATACCTTTGAAGACTACGGAAAAAGAAGTATTACTTTGAAACCGGAAGGAACATCGCCTGTGGTAAGGGCATTTGTTGAACACAAGCTTTATGCGGAGGTTCAGCCTTCCAAGTATTATTATATCATTCCATGCTTCCGCTATGAAAAGCCGCAGTCTGGAAGACTCAGAGAATTTCATCAGTTTGGCATAGAAATCTTCGGAACGGACAACATGATGGCAGACGCGGAAGTCATCGGTTTTGCGGCTGACTTTTTAAGTTCCCTGGGAATTAATGATCTGGAGCTTCGGATCAACAGCATCGGCTGCCCGAAATGCAGAGAGAACTACAGAAAAGCATTGAGAGAATTTCTGGCAAGCAAATACGACGAGCTTTGCGATACCTGCAAAGGAAGATATGATCGCAACCCGATGCGAATTCTTGATTGCAAGTCAGAGGTATGCCAGCAGTTGGTACAGGGAGCTCCTGTTATGCTGGATTATCTTTGCGAGGAATGTCAGACAGCCTTTGATGATCTGAAAACCAATCTGGATGCCACAGGTATTCTTTATACAGTGGATCCGGGAATTGTCAGAGGACTGGATTATTACACCAAAACTGCATTTGAATTCGTATCAAACAGAATTGGCGCTCAGGGTACGGTTTGCGGAGGAGGTCGTTACGACCACCTGATTGAACAAATCGGCGGACCTCAGATTCCGGGTGTTGGTTTCGGTCTTGGGATCGAAAGGCTTCTTCTCGTAATGGAGGAAACAGGGATCGTGATTCCGGAACCGAAAAATGTTGATGTCTTCGTAGCTGTTATGGGAAACAGGGCAAAAGCCTTTGGTCTAAAACTTATGAGAGATTTTCGAAAAGAAGGCATTAAGGCGGAAATGGATCTCATGGGAAGAAATATCAAAGGACAGTTCAAATATTCCGACCGGCTTAATGCAAAGTATACTATTGTAATAGGAGACAATGAACTGGATCAGAACCAAGTTTCCATAAAAAATATGGAAACCTCCACACAAAAGCAAATATCGCTGGAAGATATCATTAAAGAAGTAGTTAAATAGGAGAGTAGTATATGGGAAACATATTAAAAAGAACACACATGTGCGGAGTTTTAAACGCTCAGAATATCGATGAGAGAGTTACATTGAACGGCTGGATTCAGAAGAGAAGAAACCTGGGAGGCCTGATCTTCTGCGATTTAAGGGATAAAACAGGAATTGTGCAGATTGTTTTCGATGATACGATTCCGTCTGAACTTTTTGAAAAGGCTGACAGTCTGAGAAGCGAATATGTCGTAGGAGTCAAAGGTGCTGTCAAAGAAAGACAGTCCAAAAACAAAGAGCTTCCAACCGGTGATATTGAAGTGTTTGTGGATGAACTGACCATCTATTCCGAATCAGATACTCCTCCCATCTATATCAAAGACGATGATGATGTCAATGAAAACCTGAGACTGAAGTATCGTTATCTGGATCTGAGAAAGGGAAAAATGCAGAGAAATCTTACCTTCCGCCATCAGATCGCAAAGGTGGCAAGAGAATATTTTGATGAGGAAGGTTTCACCGAAGTTGAAACGCCTATCCTGAATAAACCAACCCCGGAAGGGGCAAGAGATTATCTTGTTCCAAGCAGGGTAAATCAAGGGCAGTTTTACGCACTTCCACAGTCACCGCAGCTGTTCAAGCAGCTGTTGATGGTAGGCGGGACCGACCGTTACTACCAGATTGCAAAATGCTTCCGTGACGAGGACCTAAGAGCGGACAGGCAGCCGGAATTTACCCAGATCGATTTGGAAATGTCATTTGTTGATGTGGATGATGTCATCGATATTCAGGAAAGATTTTTAAAGAAGCTTTTCAAAGAAGTGATGAATATAGAAATACAGCTCCCATTGCATAGATATCCTTATCAGGAGGCGATGGAACGTTTTGGAAGCGACAAGCCTGATACACGTTTTGGCTTTGAACTGAAATCTCTGAATGATACGGTAAAGAACAGTGAATTTAAGGTGTTTGCCAATGCACTTACTGCCGGAGGCGATGTCCGCGGAATCAATATCGTAGGCGGAGCTGACAAATTCAGCAGAAAAGATATCGATAAGCTACAGGATGCCATCAAGCATTTTGGTGCCAAGGGACTTGTGTGGATCAAGATCGGTGAAGCGGAAACAACATCTTCCATCAGTAAATTTTTTACACAGGAACAGTTGAAAGAAATCGCCGATGTCTTTGACGGGCAAGCCGGTGACCTGCTTCTTATCGTTGCTGACAAAGCAAAAATCGTATTTGACAGTCTTGGATTCCTGAGAAGAGATATCGCTGGCAAGCTTGGAATGCTTGATAACAATCAGTATAATCTGCTTTGGGTCGTTGATTTCCCATTGTTTGAATATGATGATGAGACCAACTCCTATTCTGCAATGCATCATCCGTTTACTTCCCCTAGGATAGAAGATGTTCCGTTGCTGGATAACGAGCCGGGCAAAGTGAAAGCAAAGGCATATGATATCGTTCTCAACGGCGTAGAGCTTGGCGGAGGCAGTATCAGAATACATGACAGTAAGCTTCAGAAAAAAATGTTTGAAGTATTGGGATTATCCGATGAAGTAGTAATGAGCAAGTTTGGTTTCCTTTTGGAAGCGTTTAAATACGGGACTCCGCCGCACGGCGGCCTTGCTTACGGGCTTGATCGACTGGTTATGCTGCTAGCTGGAGAACAGAGCATCAGAGAAGTGATGGCATTTCCTAAGAACCAGGCTGCTGTCTGTATGGTAAGTGAAGCACCATCCGTAGCATCTGAAGAACAGCTTCAGGAGCTTGGAATCAAAATTGCAACAGAATAATAATGTTTAATAGCAGGAGTAGATATGAGAAAGATAGGAATTTTGGGTGGGACCTTTGATCCTGTTCACTACGGACATTTGATCCTGGCAGAGCAGGCCAGAGGAGAGGCGGAACTCGATCAGGTGATCTTTATGCCTGCCTTGGTACAGCCTTTTAAGCTTAATAACAGGATAGCAGAAGGCCATCACAGATGCGCTATGCTGAAAAAGGCGATTGAAAACAATCCTAAATTTTCGGTTTCTGTATTAGAATTGAATACTCCCGAAATCTCCTATACGATCAATACGCTGCGGGATTTAAAAAAAATTCTGGGAGCCGATGCCGAGTTATATTTCATCATCGGCACTGATGCGTTTCTTGGACTTGAAAAATGGTATTGTGCGGATGATCTGCTGCACGAATTTTCCTTTGTCATCGGTACCAGACCAGGATATAAGGAACTGGAACTGAGAAAGCATATCGATTATTTCAGATCAGAATATGGTACAGAAATAATCCTGATCAATAATTCCGAGGTGGAAATCTCATCAACCGATATAAAAGAACGTATTCAGGAAGGGAAAAGTATAAAATATCTGCTGCCCGAAGCAGTGGAAAACTACATTTACGAAAACCGTCTCTATCGTTAGCCGAAGAGGCTGCCGGTTTTAAAACTTGATAAATGTGGGTATTAATGGTAATATAATAAAGTTATGCAGAGTCCGGATAAAAACGAAATAATAGAATATATCGACAGAAATTTGACAGAGAAGAGACGCGTCCATACTTACGCAGTAGTAAAAGAAGCAAAGTCGCTTTCGAAACGTTACGGAGAAGATCAGGAAAAAGCAGAACTAGCCGCTCTTTTCCATGATTTTTCAGAGGCGCAACCGGAAAAAGCATTGAACGGATATGTAAGACAGCTTGGCCTGGAACCGTCCTATCTCGATAACGGCAATCTTGCTCACAGTAAAATTGCTGCGTTTGTGATGGAAAGAGATTATCATATTACCGACCGGGACATCATCAATGCAGTGAGTTATCATACCACAGGACGGCCTGGCATGTCTAAGCTGGAAAAAATCATTTATATTGCCGATGCGATCGAACCGAACCGGTACTACCCCGGTGTGGATGAATTAAGAAAAATGGCTTATATCGATTTGGATGAAGCCTGTCTGATGTCTTTAAATCGTTCGATAGATTATATAAAAGGCCGTGGTTTATATTTGGGCCAGGACACCATTATGGCAAGGGACAGTTTAAAAAAAGAAATTGAACAAAGAAAGGAGTTAAAGAATGAATAACAGAGAAATAGCAGGAAAAGCAGTTGCAGTGCTAAACAATAAAAAAGCATTAGATGTGGTAGTGATCGACATTACAGAGAAATCTTCATTTGCTGATTATCTGGTAATCGCATCCGGAGGTTCGGAGAGACAGGTAGGCACCTTATCCGGAGAGATCGAAGACCAGTTCGCAAAAGAAGGAATCATTATGAAGGGAATCGAAGGGAAAAAAAATTCCGGTTGGATTCTAATGGATTTCGGTGATGTTATTGTAAATATATTCTCGGCGGAACAGCGCGATAGATACAATATTGAAAAAGTCTGGAGTGATTGCAACTTCATTACTTTTGACGAGTCATCATTGCAGTAATATAAATACGGAGGTTAACCTATATGATAGAGCGCTATGATTTCGGAGAAATCGAGGCCAAATGGCAAAAATACTGGGAAAAGAGCAAGCTTTTTAAAACGAAGGAGGAGGAAGACAAAAAAAAGTTCTATCTTCTGGAAATGTTTCCTTATCCATCGGGTAAGCTTCACATGGGACATGTAAGAAACTATTCTATCGGTGACGTAGCTACCCGTTATCTGAGAATGAACGGATACAATGTGCTGCATCCAATGGGATGGGATTCCTTCGGTCTGCCAGCAGAGAACGCGGCGATCAAACACGGAATCCATCCAAACGTCTGGACATGGGACAATATCGCGGAAATGAGAAGTCAGCTCAAGGTGCTGGGTCTTTCTTATGATTGGGACAGAGAAGTTGCCACCTGCCATCCAGACTATTACAAATGGATGCAGTGGATTTTCATTCAGTTCTTTGAAAAAGGACTGGCTTATAAAAAAAAGAATCCGGTCAATTGGTGTCCATCCTGCCAGACTGTTCTGGCAAACGAACAGGTCATAGACGGTGTATGTGAACGCTGCTCCACGCCGGTCGGAAAGAAGGACCTGGATCAGTGGTATCTGAAGATTACCGACTATGCAGATCGACTGCTTGCAGATATTGAGAAGCTGGAAGGCTGGCCGAACAAAGTAAAAATCATGCAGAAAAACTGGATCGGAAAGAGTATCGGAGCCGAGGTGGACTTTAAAATAGATGGCTATGATAAGGATCTTAAGATCTTTACTACCAGACCGGATACACTGTTCGGAGTAACCTATATGGTTTTAGCTCCTGAGCATCCATATGTAAAGGAACTGATTGCAGGATCAGATTTTGAGACCCCTGTTAATGAATTTCTGAACAAGCTACAGTTTCTATCCGAGATTGAAAGAACCGCAACTACTCTTGAAAAGGACGGTATCTTCATTGGAAGATATGCTGTTAATCCTCTGAACGGGAAAAAGGTTCCGATCTATATCGCGAATTATGTTCTGATGGACGACGGAACCGGTGCCATCATGGCCGTACCTGCCCATGATCAGAGGGACTTTGATTTTGCGATGAAATATAAACTGGATATCATTCCGGTCGTTGATCCGAAGAATCCTAAAATTGACCTATATAACCTGAAAGAAGCATTTGAAGCAGAGGGTGTACTGATTAATTCCGAAAAATTCGATGGAATGGATAATATCACCGCTCAGGAAAAGATCATAGCGTATCTGGAAGAAGAGAAAATCGGGAAACAGTCCATCAATTTCAGACTTAGGGATTGGCTGATCTCCAGACAGAGATATTGGGGTACACCGATTCCGATGATCTACTGCGAAGATTGCGGATGGGTTCCTGAAAAACTGGAAAACCTTCCTGTAATGCTTCCTACTGACGTAGTATTTACAGGAAAGGGTGAATCACCGCTGACAACAAGCAAGACCTTTGTGGAAACCACCTGTCCGAAATGCGGAAAGAAAGCGACCAGAGAGACCGATACCATGGATACCTTCCTTGATTCCTCCTGGTATTTCTTAAGATACACCGATGCTAAGAACAATAAGGAAATCTGGAGCAAGGATAAAGCGGATTACTGGATGCCGGTAGACCAATATATCGGCGGCGTAGAACATGCGATCCTTCATTTGCTCTATGCAAGATTCTTTACAAAATTCCTGTATGACATCGGAGTTTGTCCGGTAGATGAACCATTCACTAATCTGTTAACTCAAGGCATGGTTCTCAAGGATGGAACCAAGATGTCCAAAACAAAGGGAAATGTTGTCAGCCCTGAAGTGATCGTCAATAAATACGGAGCAGATACGGCACGTTTATTTATCCTGTTTGCAGCACCTCCGGAAAAAGAACTGGAATGGTCTGATGCGGGAGTAGAAGGAAGCTATCGTTTCCTTAACAGAGTGTATCGTCTTGTATTTGAACTTGCAGATAAAATCAAGGATGCTCCGAAAACATATAAAGCAGAAACTTCGGATGATAAAAAGCTTGCCTACGCAATGAGCGCGGCTATTAAAAAGGTTTCCGAGGATATTGGAGGAAGATTTAATTTTAATACAGCGATCAGTTCCATCATGGAGTTTGTAAATGAAATCTACAGATATAAAGAAATTAAAAATCCTAATTTAGGTTTGCTTGGCGTTGCCATAGAAAACATGATTCTAATCTTATCGCCGTTTACTCCGCACATCTGTGAGGAAATGTGGCAGCATACCGGTCACGAAGGTACCGTTTACCTTGAAAAATGGCCGGTTTATGATGAAAAAGCATTGTTACGGGACACAGTTGAAATCGTGATCCAGTTCAACGGAAAAGTAAAGGAAAAGATTGAGGTTGTCAACGGACTTGGCAAAGAAGCTTTTGAAGCCGCTGTGATGGAAAATGAAAAAGTTAAAGCACTGCTGGAAGGAAAAGAAATTGTAAAAGTAATTCCAGTACCTAATAAATTATTAAATATCGTCGTAAAATAAGAACGGAAAAAATATAAACAAGAAAGGAATGTAATATTTGAAAAAAATAGAAATGAATAAAGGAGTTAGCCCAGTTAAACTGATTCCAATCGGCGGCTTGAACGAAATCGGGAAAAATATGACCGTCCTGGAATATAAAAATGACATTATGATTATCGACTGCGGGTTATCATTTCCTGAAGATGAAATGTTCGGAATTGACATCGTAATACCTGATTTCAGTTATTTGATCAAAAATAGAGAAAAAGTCAGAGGAATGATCCTGACCCACGGACATGAAGATCATATCGGTGCGATCCCATATCTGATCAAGGAGCTGGATCTTCCGATCTACGGAACGAGACTTACACTTGGGCTGGTGGAAAACAAGCTGAAAGAACATGGTATCAAAGGAAAATTAAATACGATCAAAGCTGGTCAAACAGTAAAAATGGGGGAATTTAAAATTGAAACGATCAGAACGACACATTCAATTGCTGATTCCATCTGTCTGGCGATTGAAACACCGGTCGGAATGATCTTCCACACGGGGGATTTTAAGATTGACTATACGCCGGTAGACGGCGAGCCGATTAATTTTCAGAGGCTGGCCGAGCTGGGAAGTGAAGGCGTTCTCTTGATGCTTGCGGACAGCACCAATGCGGAAAGAAAAGGGTATACGGCCTCGGAAAAAACAGTAGGCATTGCTCTGGAAAATATCTTCCGCATGTCCGACGCCAGGATCCTGGTCGCCACCTTCTCATCCAACGTCCACAGGGTCCAGAGAATCGTGGATACTGCTGTGATGTTTGGCAGAAAGGTCGCAATTTCCGGCAGGAGCATGGTCAACGTCGTGAATCTAGCCATCGAGCTCGGGTATTTGAAAATACCGGGAAACGTTCTTGTAGATATCAATAAAACCAAAAATGTTCCTGATAAGGAACTGGTCATCATCACGACAGGAAGTCAGGGAGAACCGATGTCGGCACTGGCAAGAATGGCGTCCAACGATCATAAAGCGGTACAGATCAAAAAAGGAGACATTGTCATTCTGTCGTCCAGCCCGGTGCCTGGAAATGAAAAGACGGTGTCAAACGTTGTAAACAAGCTGTTTGAAAAGGGTGCGGAAGTTATTTATTCCGATATTGCGGATATCCACGTTTCAGGCCATGCCTGTTCCGAGGAGCTGAAGCTGGTGCATTCTCTCATCAAACCGAAATATTTTGTGCCGGTGCATGGAGAATACAGGCATCTGCATCAGCATGCATTGATTGCCGAAAGTCTTGGAATGCCGAAAGAAAATATTTATATTCTTAAAAACGGTCAGGTATTGAACCTGAGCAAAGATAGTGCCGTGCTATCCAAAGAAGAGGTACCTGCTTCAGCGGTACTTGTGGACGGTCTCGGTGTCGGAGACGTCGGAAATATCGTTCTAAGAGATAGGAAGCTGCTATCTGAATCGGGATTGATTATTGTGGTGGCAGCGATCGACAAATCCACCGGAATGATCTGCTCTGGGCCGGATATCATCTCCAGAGGTTTCGTCTATGTCAGAGAAAACGAGGATCTGATGAATTCTGCCAAAATGGCGGTCAGTGCGAGACTGGAAAAATGCTATGCTAATGGTCTTCGAGATTGGGCCGGATTGAAGAATGCAGTCAGAGATGAACTGAAAAACTTCATTTATGAAAAGACAAAGCGTAATCCAGTGATTTTACCAATATTTATGGAAGTATAAACAAGACAGTCAATTTAATATGAACGGAAGAATTCCAACCCGACTGAAGCCGGGGAATTCCCGTATGGCACCTACCAGACATTTGCTACACAAATGTTGTTAGGTGCGTAAAGGAGGAAAACCATGAACGTACATGACGAGGCTCACAACCTGGCGAGAGCAATCAAGGAATCCGTCGAGTATCAACAATATGCGGAATTAAAGGATACTGCTTCTCAAAATGCGGAACTGGCTGCCATGCTGAATGATTTTCAAGCAAAGCAGTTTGAGATCCAGGCGAAGCAAATGATTGGAGAAGAACTGGGCCCGGAATTGATGGAACAGATTCAATCTCTTTATCAGATATTGATGAAAGATCCATTGGCCGCCCAATATGTGCAAGCTGAAATGAGATTTTCCATGCTTGTAAATGATGTATATAACATATTGGGGGAAGTGATTAAATTTGACAAATAGCAATATCATTAAAAATGAAATAGAGATACAGCGTATCTCAAGAGCAGCTGAACTTGGTGACAGATGCTTTGAACATATCCTTGGATTTATCAAAACGGGAATGAGCGAGAAAACTGTTGCCGAAGAGATCGAAAACTTCCTGTATCAAAATGGTGCGGAAGGTCTGGCTTTCGATACGATCAGCGTTTCCGGCGAAAGGTCTTGTCTGCCTCATGGCGTACCGACAGAGAAATTGATCGAAAAGGGCGATTTTCTTACAATGGATTTCGGAGCGGTCATTGAAGGCTATTGCGGTGATATGACAAGAACCGTTGCGTTCGGTCCGATATCAGCTGAGCAGAGTAAGGTCTATGAAATTGTTCTGGAAGCGCAGCTAGCAGCGATCGACTTTATCAAAGCCGGAGTTGCATGTTCTGACGCAGATAAGGTGGCAAGGGATATCATAAGAAAAGCCGGCTACGGAGATGAATATCCCCATGGCCTTGGTCACGGTGTTGGAACATTGGTACACGAAGCTCCGACGCTTAATTCAAAAAGTACGGAAATATTGGAGCCGAATATGGTGATCACCATAGAACCCGGCATCTATATTCCAAATAAATTCGGTGTCCGGATTGAAGACTTGGCAATTGTTACTGAGTTTGGTATAATAAATAAAGTTAGGTCTCAAAAGGAGCTTATCATACTATAAAAATGAAACTATTTGGAGGTATTTTAATATGATTTACGCTAGTGATTTTAGAAAAGGTATTACCTTCGAAATCAATGGAGAACCGCATGTTGTCCTTGATTTCCAGCACGTCAAGCCGGGCAAGGGAGCCGCTTTCGTAAGAACGAAATACAGAAACATACTGACCGGAGCTACAAGAGAAGAAGCATTCAACCCAGATGTCAAATTCCCGAAAGCACATATTGAAACAAAAACCATGCAGTATCTGTACAGTGATGGAGAATTATATTACTTTATGGATCAGGAAACCTTTGATCAGGTTCCTTTAATGCAGGAGCAGGTAGAGGATGCAATGCAATTTCTGAGAGAAAATGATATGGCTACCATCAAATTCTACAAAGGCAATGCATTCCTGGTAGAGCCGCCTAACTTCGTCAATCTGAAGGTTATTGAAACAGAACCGGGAGTTAAGGGTGATACCGCTACAAATGTAACAAAAGCTGCTACGGTTGAAACAGGAGCGATCATACAGGTTCCAATTTTCATCGAAGAAGGCGAAATAATTCAGATTGACACCAGAACAGGTGACTACTTATCAAGGGCCAAATAATATGCAATTCATTTCGCAGGATGTCTGTTCTGCGAAATTTTTTTGAAAAGGAAAGAGCAAGAGGGCGCCGATGGGCAAGAGACATAAAAAGATTATGAACAATAGACGTTTATTAATCAGTTTAATTGTTTTGGCAGGAATCTTAATCCTGGCGATCACTGCGGTTTTCACCATTTATATGAATAAGGAAAGTAAACCGGTGGATCCCGGCAGCAAGGAACAGATTTCGATCGTGATCCCTACAGGCACAGGAACGGAGGGTATCGCATCCATTCTCGCAGAAAATCAATTGATTGATAATATCAAAGTATTCAAGCTTGAATCAAAGATGAAGGGGTATGACGGCAAATTCAAGGCTGGTGAATACAAACTATCCCCCGGTATGTCAATGGAAGAAATGATGGAGTTCCTGATTTCCGGAAAAACTGCCACGATACGGTTTACGATCCCGGAAGGCTATGATATCAAGCGTATTACGGAAAAGCTTGCTTCAGAAGGTCTGATCAATGCCGATGTCTTTGCAAAGGAAATTCAAAGCGGACAATTCAATTATAAGTTCCTGGAAAGTGCTCCGGCAGGGCCGAACCGTCTGGAAGGATATTTATTTCCTGAAACCTATGAGATATTTTCAGATGCGAATGAACACGACATTATCGATAAAATGCTGTCGCAGTTTAATAAGGTCTTTACCGAGAAATACTATGCCCGAGCAAAAGAGCTTGGTATGAGTGTCAACGATGTAATTACTCTTGCATCGATCATTGAAAGGGAAGCAAAGATTCCGGAGGACAGGCCTATTATATCCAGCGTGTTTTACAATCGTCTGAAAATTGGAATGCCGCTTCAATCCTGTGCGACCATCCAGTATATCCTGGGCGAGCAAAAGGCTGTTTTAAGCATCAAAGATACAAAAATTGAATCCCCATACAATACTTATCAGAATGCAGGGCTGCCTCCCGGACCGATTGCATCTCCGGGTGCAGATTCCATCCACTCGGCGCTGTATCCTAAGGACACAAATTATCTGTACTTTTTGGCAAAAGGTGACGGATCTCATGCTTTTTCCGTAACCTATGATCAGTTTTTAAAGGACAAGGCAAAATATATTGATTAAAAGGGAGATCATATGAATATCGTAAACGATGTCGTAACAGAATACATAAACGGTTTCTATAAACCAATGAATCCTCTTCTTAATTCATTGAGAGTTGAAGCGGAAAGGATGCATGTTCCGATTATTCTTCGAGAAACGGAAACTCTGATCCTGAATATCATCCGGCTGAAAAGACCGCTTCGAATATTGGAGATCGGGACAGCCGTAGGTTACTCAGCCATTTGCTTTGCAAAGGCATTTTCCGGAGCAGAGGTCATCAGCCTGGAATCAAACGATGAAATGTACAATACGGCACTGGACAACATTGGGAAAGCAGAACTGCAGGGCAGAGTCCATGTGATCCATGGTGATGCCGTTGAGAGTTTAAAGGAGTTGACAAAGCAGATCCAACATCTTGATTCTAAAGCGTTCGATTTGGTATTCATTGACGCGTCTAAGGGACATTACAAGGAATTCTGGGATGCCAGTATTCCTCTCTGCAAATCCGATGCAATCATCATTTCAGACAATGTCCTGCTGAAGGCATGGACTGCCTCTGATGAATATGTTGCGGATAAGAGATATAAAACCAGTGTCAGACGCATGAGAGAGTACTTGAAATATATTACCGAAATTGAAAATGTGTATACTTCGATACTGTCGGTTGGAGATGGTATTGCGGTCAGTGCTTTAAGAGGGCAAAGATGAATAAAATTGAATTACTGGCTCCGGCCGGAGATTTGGAAAAGTTAATCATAGCGATAGATTACGGAGCAGATGCTGTCTATTTTGGAGGAGAGATGTTCGGACTCCGTGCAGCAGCTAAAAATTTTACGATTGAGAATATCAAAGAAGGTGTGGAATACGCTCACGCAAGAGGGAAAAAGGTACACATGACGGTGAATGTCTTTGCTCACAATGAGGATATTCATGAGCTGGATCATTATCTGGAAGAAATCAGGGAAATTCCGATCGACGCTTTTATTGTATCTGATCCGGGGGTTATTCTGATGATCAAAGAGCATATCCCGGGAGCAGAGATCCATCTCAGTACTCAGGCAAATACGACGAATTATAAGACAGCTGAGTTTTGGCATAAACAAGGCGTGAAACGGATCGTTCTTGCAAGAGAGCTAACTTTCGAGGAAATCAAAGAGCTCAGGCGGAAATTACCGGATTCTCTGGAACTGGAAGCCTTTATTCAGGGTGCAATGTGTATATCCTATTCAGGAAGATGCTTATTGAGCAATTTTATGATTGAACGAGATGCGAACAGAGGCGAATGCGCCCACCCATGCAGATGGAAATACCATCTTGTTGAGGAGCAGAGGCCGGGTGAGTATTTTCCTGTGGAAGAAAATGAAAGAGGTACCTATATCCTAAATTCCAGAGATCTCTGTATGATCGAGCATATCCCTGATCTTATCGGGGCAGGATTGTCATCAGTAAAAATTGAAGGAAGAATGAAAAGTATCTTTTATGTGGCTACGGTTGTAGGAGCTTACAGGAAAGCCATCGATGCCTTCTATGCGGACCCGGAAGGTTACGAATTCCAGCCTGACTGGCTCAGAGAGCTTCAGAAGGTTAGCCACAGGGAATTTACGACAGGCTTTTATTACAACAAGCCTACCAATAAAGATCAAAACTATCTTACCAGTGCCTACACACGCGATTATTCTTTCATAGGTATTGTGAAGAGCTATGATAAAGATACCGGCTTTGCAGTTATCGAGCAGAGAAACAAGATGAGTCTTGGGGATGAAATTGAGGTTTTCGGACCATATACCGAATATTTCTCTCAAAAAATCGAGGTCCTTTTGGATGAAGAAGACCAACCGATCGAGTCTGCGCCTCATCCGCAGCAAATTGTGAAAATAAGAATGGATCGACCGGTATCAGAAAAATATATGTTACGCAAAGAAAAATAAGTGGTATAATAAAACATATCCAAATAAAGGAGGAAAATTGAATGGATCCTGACCCGAGTATATCAACAGACGCTTCAACTACTATTTTTAGCTGTGCTTATTTTAATTAACGCATTTTTTGCTTCGGCTGAAATGGCGATTGTTTCTGTAAACAGAAATAAAATTAAAATCCTTGCACAAGACGGTAATAAAAAAGCAAAGCTTTTACTTCGTTTATATGAGGAACCTAATAAATTCTTATCAACCATTCAGGTAGCAATTACACTGGCTGGATTTCTGGCGAGCGCATCCGCTTCCGCATCTATATCAGATAAAATTGCAGTCTTTTTAATCAGGTATCATATTCCTTACAGCACGCAGGTTGCAGTTGCCCTGGTTACTCTCGTCCTCGCCTTTGTTACCCTTGTCCTAGGAGAGCTTTATCCAAAGAGAATGGCACTTCAGTATTCGGAAAAAATCGCTATGGCCGTGGTAAAACCAATCATATTTGTTTCAAAAATCTCAAAGCCTTTTGTATGGTTTCTTTCTATTTCTGTAACATTTCTTTTGAGAATCACAGGAATAAAGGATACAAATATTGAAGAGCAGTATTCCGAGGAAGAAATCAGATCTCTTCTTGAGGTTGGTCAGGAAACAGGGCTGATCAAGGAAACCGGTAAGGAAATGATCACAAGTATCTTTGAATTTGACGATAAGCTTGCTTATGAGGTGATGACCCCAAGGACAGATGTCTATTTGATCAATATCAACGATAATCTGGCGGACTATGTAGATGAATTGCTGGAAGAAAGATATGCCAGAATTCCAGTGTATGAAAAAGACAGCGACAACATCATAGGAATTCTTTATATGAAGGATTTTATGATTGAAGCAAGGATGCATGGCTTTGAAAATGTGGACATCAGGAGTTTGCTGAGAAAACCGTATCTTGTACCGGAAAGTAAGAATATCGATGATCTGTTCCGTGAACTTCAGGCATCGAAGGTTCATATCGCGATTCTGATCGATGAATACGGCGGGTTCTCCGGTATCGTGACGATAGAGGACCTGATCGAGGAAGTCATGGGCAATATCGATGATGAATATGATGATAATGAAGCCAAGATGGAAAAGCTGGATGAGAATACGTATCTCGTAGACGGTCAGTATTACATCCATGACCTGAATGACGAACTGCTCCTGAATCTGGAATCAGAAGAGCATGAAACAATAGGAGGCCTGATCATTGATCTGCTTGGCGAAATCCCTGACGAGGACGAAACCGAGCAACGGATCGTGGAATTTGATAACTGCACCTTCAAAATCGAATCCGTCAAGGAAAGAAGAATCGACAAGGTGAAACTTTATGTTGCTCCGAAAAATAACGAAGATGAAGACGGGGAAGAATAAAAATCGGATTCCAGAAATAATTACTTAATGAATACAGTTATAAAGCCGGATTGTTCCGGCTTTTTTTATGAGAGCAGATACATTATCGGTACTTTTTCGTTCATAAAACCTTGTCCCCTTCATAAGATGTATTATAAGGTTTGATTCTAGCTAGTTTTTGAAGGGAAGGGAGAGAAATCAATGAACGGTCTGGATAAAATTCTGTCCAAAATGCCTCCGGAAATCGGAGATCCGATCAAAAGACTGCCGGGCAGCGTGCTGAACAATCTGGAGGAAATAAGAATCAGAAGCGGTCAACATATTCTATTATTTGCCAATGGGAAAGAATATCAACTGGAAAGTACATACGGTGAGAAAATAAGTAATGAAGCATTAAACAATATCTTTAATTCGTTATTAAACTTTTCAGCATACGCTTACCAGGATGAACTTGCAAACGGTTATATTACAATTGAAGGAGGACACAGAGTCGGAATTTGCGGTCATACGGTGATGGAAAACGGTAAAGTAAAGACAATCAAAAATATTTCCTCCATCAATATCAGGCGAAGTAAAGAATTTATCGGTATTTCCGATCCTTGCATCAAATATCTTATGAAAGGTAAAAGTCAGATTTATAATACTTTGATTATTTCTCCGCCGAAATGCGGGAAAACAACACTTCTAAGAGATTTTATCAGAAATCTGAGCGGTATCGGTTTCCAGATCGGACTTTGTGATGAACGGTCGGAGATATCAGGGGCACATCATGGACAAACACCATACGACCTTGGTATCAGAACCGACATTCTGGAAGGATGCCCAAAAGAAAAAGGTATGATCATGCTGATCCGTTCGATGGCTCCTGATATTATTGCTACGGATGAAATCGGGAAAAAAGAGGATTGCTATGCGATAGAGGCAGCAATGTGCGCGGG
>Ga0183099_1001009_pt1 | contig 17417 bp, 12 predicted proteins | sample Biomet1_FD_127788 | JGI IMG/M metagenome (GOLD analysis project Ga0183099, IMG submission 127788) | Microbial communities from bioreactor (seeded with anoxic lake sediment) at LBNL, California, USA - Biofuel metagenome 1 | ecosystem: Engineered > Bioreactor > Anaerobic > Unclassified ... | reverse complement strand
ATCAAGGACGAGAAGGTCGATCTCATCTATATCCCAACTACTATGCACAGGCCGCCGAGGTTTGCCGCCAGGTGGCGCTGCAAGGTCTGGATGTGAAGATTCTGGGCTGCGAAGGCGCTGATTCTTGGCAACTGCTGCAAACGGCCGGCGAGTACGCCAAGGGCCTGTACATTACCACTAACATGAACCGTGACGACACCAACCAAGAAACCCAGGACTACATTAAGAACTATCGTGCCGAATACAATATGGAGCCCGACATGGTGGGTGCTTCCGTCTATGACGCATTCCAGGTGATCTTTGCCGCCATCAACGCCGTTGGCACCGATCCCGCCGCTATGCGCGACTACATCGCCGGATTGAAGGATTTCGACACCGTTACCGGCACGTTGATGTATTACACCAGCGCCGGCTCCGCTGTGAAGCCCGTTCAGATCCAGCGCGTAGAAGATGACCTTCAGTTCCACAGCTTCAGTGTCATCAACGACATCAACATCATCGACGGCGACAAGCTCCAAAAGGTCGTTTACTAAATTGAGAGGAAGCCCCTCTCTCCCGCGCATGCAAAGGAGCGGAGGCGTCGTACCGGCGTCTCCGCTTTCGCATGAATCTATGATCGAGAGGGTATTGTACTATGTTTTTACAGCAAGTCATCAATAGCCTGATGATCGGCAGCCTCTATGCCTTGACGGCCATGGGCGCTACGCTGATCTACGGCATATTGGGCATTCTGGATATCGCCAATGCCGGCGCATATCTGCTGGGCGCCTACGTGGGATATTACGTCTATCATGCAACCGGGCAGCTGATTTTGGCGTTTCTGGTCGCCATGACCGCCATCGGACTGTTCGGTGTGATTCTGCACCGCGCCGTTTACGGCCCGATTCTGGCAAAGCCCCGGATGCTGTCCATTATCCCGCTGGTTGCAGCGGTGGGATTGTTCACCCTCAGCAGCGATGCGGTGCGGCTGCTCTGCGGTGCAGGCACCAAGGCTTACAACTTCCGATTCTCCACGGATGTGCTCCACTTGGGGAGTGTTTCCATCCAGACCACATGGGTGCTCATTTTTGCGCTGACCGCCCTTTTGCTGGCTGTGTTGTGGTTTATTTTGAATAAGACGAAAATGGGACTTGCCTGGCGCGCAACAGCGGAGGATCCCGACATCGCCAAAGCCTGCGGCGTCAACACAAATTCCGCAATGGCGCTGTCCTATGTGCTGGGCTATGGTTTTGCCGCTGCTGCCGGCATTATGACAGGCATTCTCTACAATTCCATTACCCCGGCTCTGGGGGAAGTGCCATCCTACAAAATGCTGGCAATTATTGTGCTGGGCGGCCTCGGAAATCCGCTGGGTACGGTGGTGGCGGGCTTGATCATCGGCTTTGCCGAGGTGATGCTCTCCACTTATACCCAGATTCCTATTCCCAAAGACGCCATAGCGTTTGTCGTGCTGATTATTGTGCTGCTGATCAAACCCGCGGGTCTGTTCGGTCAGCGCAACAAAGTTTAAGGAGGATGGCTGTATGGGTGCATATGTATATTCCATCGGTGCAACAGCTGCCATCTTTATCCTGTTGGCACTTTCTTTGAACATTATCACCGGTTACGCCGGGCAGGCCATGATGGGACATGCGGCGTTTTTCGGACTGGGTGCCTACACTGCGGCAATTCTGACGCAGACTTACGGCGTGAACTTCTTCGCTGCCCTGCTGCTGTCCATGTTGGTTACCGGCGCCTGCGGCGCATTGCTGGGCCTCATCTCCCTGCGGCTTCAGGCGGACTTTCTGGCCATTACCACCATCGGCATCAATTTTGTCATGGTGGCGCTGTTCAACAACCTGTCCATTACCGGCGGCTCTTTGGGACTCACCATTGTCAAACCCACGCTCTTTGGCGTGAAAATGGGCAATCGCCAGTTTTTCTGGCTGACCCTGATTCTCATCGTTGTATTGTGCCTTCTGATTGTAAAAATGCGCCGGTCCTGGTTCGGGATGGCGCTGGCCTCCATTAATAACGATGCCGGCGCCGCACGCTCCTTTGGCATCGACGTGAGCCGCTACCAGATCCTGACCTTTATCATCGGCACCGCGATTGCAGGTCTTGCTGGCGGTATCTATTCCCATCGCATGGGTTATATCTGCTCCTCTGACTTTGCGTTTGTCATCTCCATTCAAATCCTCTCCATGGTGGTCATTGGCGGCATCGGCACCATCCGCGGCCCGATACTGGGCGCCTTGCTGCTGACGTTCCTGCCGGAAGTGCTGCGCTTTGCGGACGATTATCGCTCGTTGGTCTACGGTGCGCTGCTGGTCCTGATGGTACGCTTTATGCCCAGCGGCCTCATCGGCGACAACAGTCCTCTGGTCATCGGGTGTAAGAAGCTCAAGGGCAAGCTCTTTGCGAAAAAGGGGGGCCAGAAAGCATGAAAGAATTAATGCGGATTGAGGGCCTCAAGATGTATTTTGGCGGCCTCAAGGCCATTGACGGTCTGGATCTGACCATAAATCAGGAGGAGACGCTGGGTATCATCGGCCCAAACGGCGCCGGAAAGACCACCCTGTTTAATGCGATCTGTGGCGTCTACAAACCTACGGACGGCAAGATCACCCTGAAGGGACAAGAGGTACAGGGGTTGCCCGCGCAAGAAATGGCACGCAAGGGAATTGCCCGCACATTTCAAATCTCAAAGCCACTGGCTGACCTCAGCATCCTGGACAACGTGATTGCGGCAGCAGGCGTGCATGAATACACCGGTATGCGCTCCTATTTCCGCAAGAGCCACACGCCGGAAGTTGTCGCAAAAGCGGAAGCTGTACTGGAAGAAACGGGTCTGAGGGAACTGCGTGACAAAAAAGCCAGCGATGTATCTCTGGGTTACCTGCGCCGTCTGGAAATTGCCCGCGTTTTGGTGACGGATCCGGAACTGATTATGCTGGATGAACCCTGCGCGGGACTTTCCAACTTTGCAATCAACGAAGTGACCGAGTTGGTGATGAAACTCAAGGCACAAAAAAAGAGCATCGTACTCATTGAACACAACCTGCCGATCACCATGAAGGTCTGCGACCGCATTATGGTACTCAGCTATGGCAAAAAGATTGCCGAGGGAACGCCCGAGGTCGTCAAAAACGACAAGCAGGTCATCGAGGCCTACCTGGGAGAGGAGGACGAGGAATAATGCTGGAAGTAAAAGACCTGTTTGTATCCTATGGCATGATGGAAGTTCTCCACGGAATCAACGTCAGCGTCAGCACCGGCGAACTCGTCTCTGTCATCGGTCCCAACGGAGCCGGCAAAACCACTCTGATTAAGACCATCATGGGGCTCGTACAGCCCAAAAGCGGCAGTGTGCTCTACGATGGGCAGGACATCACCCATATTCCCGCCCACAAGCGGGCGGAGCTTGGCATCGGCTACGTCCCCGAGGGTCGCCATGTATTCGGCCGCCTGACAGTGGAAGAGAATCTCACCATCGGCGCATACAGTTCCAAGGATAAAGAGAAACTGAAAAAAAATATTGCGATGGTCTACGACATCTTCCCCCGTCTGGGTGAGCGCAAGGAACAGCTGGCCAGCACTATGTCCGGCGGCGAGCAGCAGATGCTGGCAATTGGGCGGGCGCTGACGCTCTCTCCCAAGCTGTTGCTGATCGATGAAGTGTCTATGGGATTGATGCCGATCATGGTCAATACCTGTTTCAAGGTCATTCACGATCTCAACAAAAGCGGTATTACTGTTTTGGTGGTGGAGCAAAACGCCAATAAGGCGCTGAAAGTAGCTGACCGTGGGTATGTGCTGGAGACTGGCAAAATTATACTGACGGACACAGCGGCAAACCTTCGGGGCAACGAGGTTGTACAAAGCGCCTATTTGGGTGCATAAATTCAAGTGAGGTTTCCAGAATTTCTATTGCAAGGCTGCAACCTCTGCTTTAGGCGGAGATTTCTGATCCAGCGCATGAAAAAACGCCAAAGAGAGACGCTTGGCCAGTGAGCTGCACCCCAATTGTTGGACAGTATGATATACTGAATAACAATTGGGGTGCAGTTATGCCGCGAGGAGTGGAGAAGTCAAGAACGGTGCAGAACCTCATTGCCTCTGCCAAAAAACGGAAAAATCAATTGATTTAGCCGTTTTTTATAACTTTTTAGAAATTAGATGGCTAGCGAGAGTGGAAATGGCAATTTGGGCTCTGGATATGCATGCCCTGCCTTTCAATCTGGGTTTTGACGCAATCTGCATCCTCTACTACTTCGTCTTTGTTCGCAAGCGCCCTATTCCTCAGGAGGCCATTGATGTGGAACTGCTGACACTGCAAACCGCAAATCCCACGGCTGAGGAAAAGATGTCTCTTGACAAGCAGTTCAATCGCTGGAAGGCCGCTGCTATCGCTGCGTTCATCGTGTCTCTTTTGCTGTTTGTTGTAAGCTATTTCCTGTAAATCCGCGTTTTCGTTCTAATACCGCATCCCTGCCAATAGCGGCGGGGATGCGGTATTTTTTATTTACTACGATTGCATCTGCCATGGTCGAGATAACAGAGGGTACCTGATGGAGACGAACAAAGAATATGTTGAAATTGATTTACCTAGTTCTTGCAAGCCCTGAGGCATCGGATGCGGGCGATTATACTGACAGCTGTAATTTTTGTAGAAATTGCGTTCGCTTGGACATACTCTCTGATCAGTACGATTTCTTGCTGGAGGAGATCATCCGCATAGATTCGGGCTATATCTTCTGTGCAGCAACTCCCGCATGGAGCGAACTGCGGGTCGTACAGAACAAAATTATTATATCTTGCGTAAAGAATCCTGCAAAGACCTGTTTCGTCAAAACGCAGAAAAAATCCGCAATCCATTGTTCTGCAACGGATTGCGGATTTGTAACATTATTCCCACTCGATGGTAGAAGTTTGGCTTTTACTATATGTAGTGGTTCTACATGAGCGTTTATCTCTATATTTGCTACATTATACGCATTATATTCTTTTCCCGGATTTCTAGTGGTCAAACGGAGGTCATAAAAGGAATTTTGATAGCATTGCAAATCCATACTATTTTAGACAATTGTTGTGATTGAAAATATGCACGTTTACTTTCTATGATACCATATCTCGGTCATTTCAGCAATGTAAACATGAGAGGGTTGGAAGACAGACGTGGACAGAGGAAGAAGGATCACACCGAGCTGGAATAAGTGCAAATTGAGATCGAGCAGCTCAGATATAAGCTATATCTTGAAAAAATAGAGAACGCTCTACAAAAAAATTTGGACGAAGTAGAAAGACGAGAAACCTCTCGCAAGTGAGACAAGACCATATCGCGTCTGAGACCTGTCTCATAAATTCGAATGATAAGTTCTTGCTTTTCTAATGGAAGCATCGGAACCGATAAAGCAGATAATGCCCTAATTTTTATTGATCGCTGGACATGACTGCTCTCGGTCAGAAGAAGTGTGTTTGATACCGCTGTTGAAGACAGGTACCATCGCAAATATTCAGTCAAAACAGGCACATCATCCTCTATCCTCATAACCGCCAGCTGTGAAGGAATAACGAGGCCAACCTCGCTGTCCTGAATGAATACCGGAGAGAGTGGTGCAAAAAAACGAATAATGATGTCGCCCGACCGCGTCAAGAATTGCTCATCCAGACATTCAACTGAATCTAAATTACCAAGTTCATTTGTGTTCAAACGCCCATCCTTTTGAAGTGAGCGCAAGTTCAAGCGCCTATAATGCCTGTTTGCAGTTTCTGCAGTTCTTGCTTCTTTGCGGTTTAATACAAGACCACATTGCACATCTGCGATTGCAGATAACTTCGTTGTTTTCATGGCGCGCCCCTTTTAAGGTTCAACCCGCCCGCATAGTACGGGCGGGTTGATTGTTCGTCAGAAAGTATGCGACTAAGGGCAACAGTAAGCGCAACCATCTGCATGGTCGTAATACTTTCTTGCTGCTCTGACAGCTTCCTGTGACGTCAGAAATTCGCCCAAATACAGACGATTTTCAGCATCTGGAAGCCAACTGCATGCCACACGATGTATTTCGTGGTCACCGTTAGACTGAGCATTTTTATTTACATAGAAACGCATAATATCCTGCTTGTTCAAGCATGGAAGATACGTGATCGATATCGTATCCGCGGCCCTGTTCTGTTTCTTCATTGGTATCCCGTGGGTTAATGCCCAATTCAGTATACAGCTGATTTACACCACAGGACATTGCGGCAGCCAACGGTTCATGTACATTCATCGAAATGCGAGGCATCGACACCAGTCGTGTCACCGCCACAATTTTGGCCATTTCTGCATCATTAATCATTCCGCGATCTTCGCAGGCAGTACCCGGCACATTAACTCTGCGCATCGCGGCCATAATATCAACGTGATACTCCCTTGCCCGCAGCATTTCTGTGGCTAATTCTTCATAGGTATGCTCCGGCCCAATAGGCTCCACGCAATAATAGAGCTGCAGACCTGCAGCTGTAATTGCATCCAGCGTAGCAATGCGCTGTTCCACAGGAAAATCGGTATCAATTCCTTCTCTCAACCGAACAATGTGATATGCCCCTGTAAATCCAACATCTTTGAGACGAAGCGCATATGTCAAATCAAAATCCGCAGTGTTGGCCACCAAACTAACTTTGGGTGGAATATGACAGCGGACAAAAGCACCCATTTCCAGAAATTTTTTTGCATCAAAATCCGCTGTGGTCATTAAGAACAAGGTAGACACCCTTGAGAAATCAATATGGTGTAGCACACTCAATACTTCTTCTGGTGACTTTTCAACAGGCTCAGAAAAAACATGATTGCACTTAGCCAATGAACAGAATTTGCAATTTCCACTGCAAGGGGAAAAATTTAACCCGATTTGCGCAAAAATATACCCTGATGAGCCAAACACTCGTCTGGAGGCGTTGGCTGCGCATGCAACCAGCTGTTTGTATTCATGCGATCCGTTTTCAACTGACAGAAGCTCTACCGCGTCTTCTTTCTGAAAATTAACGCCCTCATCGATCTTTTTCAGTAAACGGTCAATCATACTACATTCTCCTTTAATAAAACAAATAAAGCTGTGTTTCTTTTATAACTATAATACTTGCATTTCTGCGCAGCCTCTATAAAAATGCAATGTTTTTTTGTAATTAGCAACTGCCTTTTTTATAATAAATAACAGCAGGACAAGATCTCTGACGTAGTACGTCCACTTGCCCTGTTGCTATTTATTTTCGCTTTTTCATGAAGCTTCATTCTGCTCTAAGCAGTAAGACTGTTGTACCTATTTGTCACATAAAATATGATATTTAACCTGAATTCTCGTTAGTTTTTCCAGCATGGGTTCGCTAAACAGCAGAAGAAAGCACAGGGTCGCGATTGCCAGAATGAGATTAAAGGGCAGCCCCAGCGTCCACGAGACCAGTAGACCGCCCCACGAGGGAACCGCCTGCACCATCAGAACGTTGGCGGTGTCCATTATTCCGCCGTATATCAAAAGGGCGGAGAGCATTCCGAATGCAGAGAGAGGCAGCTTGCGCCTGGGCAGAAATCCCGTGTGGGAAAGCCGTCCCGCCATAAAGCCGATGCAGCCGAGGGCAAACATCTGCCACGGTGTCCAAGGCCCCTGTCCGAAAAAAAAGTTTGAGATGAATGCGGACATGGCTCCGGCCAAAAAACCGGATTCCGCGCCCAGACCGACGCCCGCCAGTATGATGATCGCGACAGTGGGCTTGCATTGCGGCAGCATAAAGAATGCGGCCCGCCCGGTTACGGCCAGCGCGATCATCACAGCCAGAACGATTACCTCCCGGGCCTGCGGACGGCGGCGCTCAAAGGCCAGCGCGAAGGGGAAAAACGCCTCCAAAACGATCAAAAGGCTGATGAAGTAATATTTGCGATCATCTAGTAGAACCAGCCCAGCATAAACGGTGGCGGGAATCAGCAGCAATACGGTCACCGGTCCGCAGAGACGCCGAAAAGAGGAGACTGGTTTTCCTCCGGCGGGAGCGGCGGACCGCCCGAGGGAGATCGGCGGTGAGGACAGCGGGGGCGCTGCCTCATCTTCGGTCTGCACGGCGGCGGGTGTCTCGCCGGGGTGCGGCGTTTCTTCGGAAACGGAGAGCTTCCCGCCGCCGGCAGTGATCAGATCCTCGGCTGTGATCGCGTCTGGGAGGAGAGGGGTGGCCATTCTGTGGGCGGCGGTGGTATAGAATCGGTTTCCGGAAAAAAAACGGCGTGGCGACGCCTCGGAAACAATTTGGCCGTCAAACAGCATGGCGCACCGGGTGGCGTGGCGGGCGCAGAACTCAATGTCGTGGCTGACCAGCACAATCGTGACGCCGCGCAGGGTGAGTGCACGGAGGATTTTCGCGAACCGTTCTTTAAACGCGCTGTCCAGACCTTTGGTGGGCTCGTCCAGCAGTAAAATTTTCGGTTGAAGAAGTAACATCTTTCCCAGTGCCGCCCGCTGCTGTTCGCCGCCGGACAGATCATAGGGATGGCGGGACAACAGCGGCTGCAACTGGCACAGCACAATGATGTCCTGCAGACGGCGGTGCTGTTCTTCCTCCGGGATCGCGGTACCGTCGAATACCTCCCGCAGGTCTTGCAAAACGGTTTTCCCCACAAACAGGGTCTGGGGGTTCTGGGGAAGGAATCCCAGAGTTCCCCGAAAACACTCATGCTCAGATAGCTTCTCGTTCCACCGCACTGAGCCCCGATATGGCCGCAGCAGGCCGGATAGAATCGCCATCATGGTGCTTTTGCCCGCGCCGTTACCGCCGACGATCGCAAATCGCTCGCCACAGTCCACCGACAGAGACAGCCCCCTGAGCACATCCGGCGTCTCACGCTCGTATTTGAACCAGACATCGGCCAATTCCAAAGCCGGCGCGGACCGGTTGCCCTTGGGAGTCTCCGATTGGGTGGGCAGCGGGCGGAGAGGGTGGGCGGCGGCGTAATTGCGAAGCCATTGCTGCCCTTCACACACGGTTATGGGGCAGCGAACGTCGTCGGACAGCGTAGACGCAACGCGTAGAGGCGTGGGCAGGGCGGCGAAAAGAGGGTGATGCATGCTGCCGAGGAGCTGCCCTGCCTCCCGGGGAGCGGCGTCCACGATCACCTGACCCGCATCCAGCACGATCACCCGGTCGGACAGAGGGAGCGTGTCCTCCAACCGATGCTCCGCCACGATCATGGTGGTGCCGAATTCCCGGTTTAGCTTTGCCAGAGTTGCCAGAAAAGAGGCGGCGGCTATGGGGTCCAGCTGACTGGTGGGCTCGTCCAGCAGCAGCGTGTCCGGCTGCATGACCATCACGGACGCCAGGTTAACCAGCTGCTTCTGCCCGCCGGAAAGAGTCGCCACAGATCGGTGAAACCATGTCTGAATGCCGAAAAAGTTGGCCATTTCCGAAACGCGCCGACGGATTTCATCGGAGGGAAGCCCCAAACTTTCCAGACCGAACGCCAATTCATGCCAGACCTTGTCGGTGACCAGCTGGTGCTCCGGGTCTTGCTGTACGAATCCAATTTTCTCGGCCTGCTGGCGCAGTGTCAGCGTATGCAGCGGAGCGCCCAAAAACGAGATGTCCCCCGTTTGGGTTCCGTGGGGAGCCAGCGTGGGCTTCAGAAGGCGCAGAAGAGTGCTTTTTCCGCAGCCGGATTTGCCGCACAGGGTGATGAACTGGCCGGAGGGGATCTCCAGATGGAGGGAGCGAAGGCAGGGACTTTGGCCGGGATAGGAAAAGCTCAGATTTGAGAGATGGAAGATTTCCATAGATAGGCCTCTCTTGCCTCCAGCATGATTGGGAGGCAGCAAAATAGAAAGTAGGCGATCAGCGCGCCGATTGAGCTTTGAAGGGGAGTACCTTTCAACGTGGGGAAGTAGAGCCATGAGAGCTTGCCTGCTGCCGCGCCGTATGCGACGCAGCCCGCCAGACAGAGCAAGGCCGACAGCAGCTTCCAATCCCTGGGGCCGAAGCGATAGAGCGCGAAGGACGTGCGCCCCGGCAGACCGTAGCCGCGGCTTTTCATGCTGTCCGCAGTCTCAACGGCGCACTCCAAAGACCATGTGACCATGATGGAAAAGACCCTGACGCCGCTGCGAAGCTTTGCCGCCAGGGACTGACCGGCAGCATCCCGCCCAATGCACCGCTGGGCCTGCGCAATCTGACGGAACCGGGATCGAAACAGCGGCACAAATCGAAGGACCATGCTGAAAATCATGGAGAGGGTGGGCGCCCCTCGTCCCAACACGCAAAACAGGCGGTCTGCGGTCATGACACGCTGCAAAACCGCGCACCAGAGCAGCACCGCCAACAGCATTCCGGCGGCAGCCAGACCGTACAGCAGACTTTCCAGCGTCAGGGGATTGCCGCTGGAAAAATAGCCGAGGATGGTGGCGCCCTCATGATTGAAGGCCGGATTGATCAGGGCGGCAACCGCCAGCAGCGGGGCGGCGAGGGCTGCTTTTTTTGCCGCGGAACGGGGCTTGAGCAGGATGACGCACTCGGTGGCGGCGCAGCCCAGAGAGATCACAATGCAGATGGGGTGCATCAAAAGCATGGAAAACGCGAGGACCCCCAAAAAGTACAGAAAGCTGACGGCGGGGTGGAGCCGAAAAAAAGCAGGTTCCATCTCAGCCCTCCGGCGCGCCCACATCGCTGCCCAGATCACAGGTGTAGCACCAGCGGATGCGGTCGCCGTTTTTGACGGAGATCTGAGAGCAGCTCGTGGGGGAAAAGATGTCGTTGACGCTGTACGTCCAGCCAGAGAGATCGCCGCAGTCGAACTCGTAAAGATTGCCGATCCCCTCGATGTAGACGCTCTGGTAGGCGGGGGTCATGTCAAATTCCAGATGGATCTTTTTCTCCCGCGCGATCCGCTCCAAAACGTCAAATACCGTGTCCCCCTCTGAGACGGCAACGGTGGTGCTGTCGAGAAGGATGCCGTCTGCGGGGACTAAATCGGATTTCTCCGGCGGCAGCAGCTCCGGCCGCGCCAGAATGGTTTGGCAGTCGATGGAGATGGTGCAGATCCATTGGGCGTCGGTGACCGGGGCGGCGTGGGGAGCGGCCTCCGGCTTTTCTGTCGCTGCCGCCGTGGAGGGGAGCGCCGTCGACGCATCCGGCGCTTCGGAATCAGCAGGGGGAGCGGACGACGCCGCAGAGCTATCCTCCTCCGCATCAGCGACGAGGGAGGACACGCCAGTCGCGGAGGAATCCTGCGAGTCAGCGCAAACGTCGACGGAAGAGGATGACGGTAAGCTCTCCGACTGCGGTTGGGAGCTGCCGGCGAACCACGCCGCCGTCAGTAAAAGGCAAACGGCGACCGCCCCCAGCAGAGGCTTTACGGCCCGCTTCATTTACAGCCGCCCCGCTTTCTCAAGAAAAAGATACAGCTTCTGCGCCAGCTCACCACGGGAGATGGGTCTTCCGTCCGTCATAGGCCCGGCGGAAACGCCCGACAGGCCGCAGAACGCGGCGGCGCGGTTCAGGATGCGCTCGGCGGCGCGTACCGTGACCTCGCCCTGCGGCTGAAACTGATGATTGCCGACGCCGGAAATCAGTCCGGCGGCAGAGGCGGCATTCACGGAGTCAGCGTACCAAGCCCCGGCGGGCACATCGGAAAACCCAGAGGAAGTCCCGCTATTCAGGTCTAGACTGCGCGCCAGCACGGCGGCGAACTGTGCACGGGTCATGGTGGCCTCCGGGGCGAAGGTCCCGTCTCCCATGCCGCCCAGAATGCCCTTTTCGGCAAGCGTCTCAATGGCGAGCTGACAGGGATGCCCCACGACATCCCGGAAGACGGCGGTTCGCACGTCGCTCATGTCGTAAAAGCCGGGTTGTCCGCTCTGCGCCCGGGAGAGGGCGGCCAGCGCGCACAGCGCCTGTTCTGTGGCCATCACTCCGGCGATGCCGCCCTTCGTGTGGGAGAAGCCACCATCTTCCGCTGAAAACTGCAAAAGTCCCGCTTCGGCGGAATTTCCATTTTTCAAAAAGCGGACGTCGGAGACGGAAACGCCCAGTGTGCTCAGAGCGATCAGAACTTGCGCGGTGCTCTCGCAGTTGGAAATGCCGCCGCTGGCGAAGCTCCCATCCGCCATTTGCATGGCGGACAGACGAGAGACGCCCCGGCTGACGGCGGCAGCCACCTCCGGCTGCTCCGCGTAGTTCGCCAGCGCGGTCAGCGCCATGGCGGTCACATCCGCGTCGGGAGCGCCGCCCGAGACGGAAAATCCGCCCCCGGCGCATTCACGGTCCAAAATATGCTGCACGTATCGCTCCCGGGTGGCCTGTGTGGTGGCCTGCGCATTTTGGGGGATGGTATACGCCCCGCCGTCCAGCGCCAGTAGAGCGAAGACGGCGCCGTTCACGCCCTGACGGACGGTGGCCTCATAATCGCCCAGAGGCAGCAGCAAATTGTATCCGCCGAAATCAGAGGGATCGCGGCCGATGGCGGTGAGCGCCAGAATCACCCGGGAATATTCCGTGTATTTTTGCCTGCTCAGTTGACCGGAGCAGGCGGCGAGCTGCTGTTCCACCTCAGCGGCGTAGCAATCATCGTACCCGGCGGGGGCGTCTGCGCCGCTGCGGTAGACGCCCAGCACCGACCACTCTCCGCCTGTGGAGGCGATCCGGGGGACGGCGTCTGCCACGTCACCCAGACCGCAGTTTTTGCGGTCTGGGTGACAGAAACGGCGCTGACGTGGGCGCTTGCCAGCGAAAGCGTCAGGAGCAGACAGAGAAAAAAGGAGAAAAAACGTTTGTTCATGTTAAGCCTCCGTGGTAAAATTTTTGCAGAATCTTGAGAGAATAGCCGCGACCTGTGCCCGGGTCGCCTGACCGGAGGGAGAGAGCGTGGAGACGGTGGAGCCGTTCATCAGCCCCTCGGCCCTTGCCCAGCGCAGGGGGGAGGCGGCCCAACCGGCCACGTCTGCCATGTCCGTATAGTCGGACAGATCGGCGGATTTACCGGTGTCATACCGATGGTAGGCCGCGTAGCGATAGAGGATGGCCGCCAGCTGCTGGCGGGAGACGGGATCGTCCTTTCCGAATAGAACGGCGGAATAGCCGTTTACGATCCCATTTTGGGAGGCCCACGCCACGGCGTCGCCGCACCAGTTGCCGCTTTGAATGTCGGTAAAGGCGGGGGCGCGGGCTGCATCCGGGGCGGGCGTGCCATCCAGCCGGTAGAGCACCGTGACCAGCATGGCCCGGGTCATGGCGGCGTTGGGAGAAAATGCAGAGGGGCCCGTTCCGTGAAACAGCCCGTTTTCAGTCACGTAGGACACCGCGTCGTAGCACCAAAAATCCAAGGGGACGTCGTCGAAGCGGACGGCGGCTCGGGGTAGAGCGATGAAGATCGAAAGATGGGCGGCAGCGGTCTCAACGACGCGCCTGCCGTCACGATTCAGACAGGTTCCGCCGAGGGTTTCCCGGTTTCCGTCCTCGGAAATGGAGAGCACCCCGCAGGGAGAATTCAATGGAAACCCGTTCCCTGCGGGAATACGGACCAGTAGGGTCGCGCCGCCGAAGCGCGTGATTTTTTGGCCTTGGGAGACAAGCGTGATCTCCACAGCAGAGGCGCCGTCCCCGGAAAGCTTACCCAGTAGCGCGGGAAGGGAACTCTGGGGCAGCAGGGAGGTTTTGATCTCCAGCCGGTCACCTGCCATCTGCTTCGCAATGCTTGCCAGCGTATCGTTGGGGATGGAGAGAGCGGCGTCCGGACCCTGAATCCGCAGGGCGGCGGAGGTGGCGCTGACGATGCTTTGCACAGAGGCCTTACTAATGGAGAGCACAAGGGTGGGCGCGTCGTCTGAAAATACAGGCTCGATCACCAGCTCATCCTCCGGGGATTTGCCCAGCGCCTGAATTGCCTCGGTGATTTTCTGATCTGTGACTGCAGCGGAAGCAACCTTCCCGGATACGGTGGCAGAGGGGGCAATGAAGGCGGAGCCGGGAGGCAGGATCACATCGGGCTTCCATTGCTCCGACCCGCTTTCCTTGGTGTAGTCATCCGAATAGAACACCACGATCCGGTCGTTGTTCGACAGGGCGTATTCTCCCATGCTTTGTGTGGCGGCCGCGCCGTTGACCATATAGAGCCAGCCTGAATTAGCCCCATTGTCAAACTCGGAGAGCATTCCGCCGTCGGGAGCCTGAATGCCCGAGATGTAGCCGTTGGATTCCTGATAGGAGAGTCCGGCGGCGCTCACCGCTTTGCGAAACACGTCCAGCACGCTGGAGCCGGAGAGGGTGGAAACGGCGGCGGTGGGAATCCAGACCGGCAGAGCACTGCCGTTTTTGCGGTAGGTGTGTACGGTGGCGTCGCTGTGCTGGACGTCGCCCAGCAGCTCAAAGGAAACGCTGATGGCGGTGGGAAGAATGGGGGCGGGGGACAGCGCTACGGGAAAATTCTTTCCGGCGTGCGTTTCGGCCTCCTCGGCGGCGACCGTAAAGCTGCCCGACTTGGTTTCATAGCCGCCTCGGGAGATGGTGTAGGTATACGCACCTGCGGGTAGAACATAGCTTCCGCTCTGCACCGTGCCGCCGATGCTGACAGGAGAAATCACCTGCGCGAGAGAATCTCGAAGCGTGATCTCCGCGTCGGCCGGCGTGCAGGTAAAGCTGACTGGACAGCCTGTTACGGAGTGAGCGGCCACGGCAAAAAGATAGCCCGCATCATTCTTGTGATACAGGGTGCCGTAGGGATCGCAGATCAGGCTGGAGACGGAAAAACCGGAGTGCGTGGGCGCGAACAACTGGGAGGCGGTCAGCGTTTTCTCGCTCAGGTCGGCTTCCACCACGGTAATGCCTCCGGGAGCCGCGTTGCAGGAGGTGTACAGATAGATTTTTCCAGTTAAGGCCAGATAGCCTGTGGACGCCAGTAGGGAGCTTTGGGGGTAGCCGCTTAGCTTTTCGGTGCGGGCCGACACAGTCATGGAGGCGGCGTCGATCATCAGAATTCGCCAGTCCTTCAGGGCGCAGGTCGCGCCCACAAAGACAGATCCGCCGTAAACCACCGGCGTGCTGGTACTGGCGACGCCCAGCTTGCAGGTTTCCAGAGCGCTGAATTGCCCGTCGGCATTGACGGAGGTTTTGTATAAATAGCCCTCGGTGGTAGTGAAAAACAGCTTGCCGCTTGGTGCGTCATAGGCGATGCCGGAGCGTCCGCTGCCCTCGAAGGACGCGGTATCCAAAATCGTGCCGGTGATCTTGTCCAGCGCATACAGCGTTCCCTTTTCCGAGGCCGCGATAACGGCGGTATCGCCCACGTAGGCGGTTGCCCAGTAAAAGCCGTTGTTGCTGGGAACCGTCCAGGCTGCGCATTTTGTCTCATCGGTCCGGCCGGGGTCTTCATCCGTGGCGGGAAGGCAGACATAATTGCCGCTGCCCCTGCTGTTGTAGAAGCCCGTGTACACATAGCCGTCCGAGTAGGTGACGGAGACCTGATCCTGCCCCCCCAGAGGGTCGGTGTAGACCCAGAGAGATTGCAGCGTTTTGGCGTCGAACGCCTGCACAATGCCGCCGCTTAGCGGGACGAAGATCATGCCCTCTCCGTATGCCGGAGCGGTGTAGGTGTAGGCGGACTGCGCGGCCATCGCTCCGCTGGCGGCCAGACTGCCGTCGGTCAGGGAACGTTTTTGCAGGGTCGTTCCGCTGACATGATAGAGATAACCGTCAACGATCAGCGGCAGTCCCGGCGCGTTTTCGATCTGCCAGCCGTTGACGCTGCCCACCGCCTGTTCCCACTTCAGTTGTGCTTCGGCGGCGGAGCGCGGCGTTTTGGCGTCGGTGATAGCCATGTTTACGTCGCTGTTGCGGAAGTTTTTCCACTGAGCGTCCGGCTTTTGCAGCGTGTTTGCGGGCGCGGCGGCCAGCGTAACAGCCAAGGCCGTGTCCGTCCCGGCGGTTATCATGCCGTGGGCGGTCACATAGCCATATTTAGAGACATTGTAGGTGTAGCACAGCCCGGAGGTCAGCCCGGCGTAGGCAGTCGTGCCGCCGATGGGGGCCAGTTCCGCGCCGGAGGCGTCGTAGAGCTTCAGAACGCTGCCTGCCGTGCCCAGTGTAAAGGTGCATTGCGTGGAGTCTACGCCCGTAACCGCAAGGGTATAGGTTTTCTCCGTGGTTCCATCGGCGCTGGCAGCCTTGACCGCAATCGTGTTATCCCCGGCTTGGATGGGGACGACAGCCGTTCCGCCAGTTAAGGAGATTCCATTGACAGTGACCCCGGTGTGGGCACTGTCGCCGCCCACAATGGGTGTGAGTTCCAGATCGGTCCCGGCAAGCGCGGTGGCGGTATAACCGGTAACGTTCGGGGCAAAAGCACTGTCCAACGCCACATTGCGTCCGTCCTGACGTAAGGAGAGTCCTGTCAGCGCGGTTTCTCGCACGGCGGTGAGGGTATAGGAGCGGGACAGTGAGGAGGAATCCGGTACGATGGAAAACGCAATGTCGGTGGAGCCCGCCTTCAGATTGGGTAGACTTTTTGCCGTGCCGGACAGGAAGCCTGTCACCGTAGCATCGGCATCCCTTGAATCACGATAGCGCGCGGATACTTCCGCGCCCTCGGGAAAGGTCAGCTTGGCGCTGATGCTGCCGGTGTCATAGGGAAGGGCACTCAGCGTGTAGGCAAAGGCGTCTTTGCGGAACTCCGGCGTCAGCATATGGTTGGAAACGGTCAGGTCGGTGACCTCGTTGTCCGTGATGCTGCCGTCCTCCTTTACGATGACCTTCAGGAGAGGACAGATTACAGAATAGCCGTCCTGCTGAAATCCTAGAGCGGTGATCCAATAGTCTCCAGGATCAGGAAAGGAAAGAGTGGCTCCGCCCGCTGAACTTACTTCTGCCAAAGGCTCAGCGGGGAACCCTTCGTCATCTAGGGAATAAAGAGAAAGAGAAGATTCTTCTCCATAAGTATCTAAAGCGGTCGGTTTGCTGTAACCAAGCATATATACAAAGCCGCGGAGCTTCACGGAAAATGTTTCGCCCGTTTCAACAGAGATAGAGTAAATCGGTTTTTCGGAAGAATCTGTAAACCAAGTGAGATAATCGCTCCAGTTTGTATCTTCATAATAGAAAAAGTCTAAAAGATTCCCATTCGACAACGGCGCCTCAGCCGCAGAGTATCCTGTGCCGTCTGAATCCATAGGATACTGATGGTTGATGGAAAAACCGGAATACTTCTCAGTATTCTTATTTTTAAACATTGCAACAGGGCTGCCGCCAGCGTTGACAGTTAAGAATTCCTGTGCTGTTTCTTTCGTAAAGTTACTGCCGTAATAATCCCGATGCGCTGCCACCAATGCATCCAGAAAAAGTCTAAAAGAATTCCCATTCGACAACGGCGCCTCAGCCGCAGAGTATCCTGTGCCGTCTGAATCCATAGGATACTGATGGTTGATGGAAAAACCGGA